>Ga0316217_10001177_pt1 | contig 35106 bp, 27 predicted proteins | sample 1anoAmetaG_FD_203633 | JGI IMG/M metagenome (GOLD analysis project Ga0316217, IMG submission 203633) | Freshwater microbial communities from Trout Bog Lake, Wisconsin, USA - 1anoA | ecosystem: Environmental > Aquatic > Freshwater > Lake > Hypolimnion/Profundal zone | place: USA: Wisconsin...
CTCTTCCACTGCCGGCCCGACCCCGGGCCGGAACGTCCGCAGCGACCGCACCGCACGCCAACAGCCTTCGGTCGGCGCGGCGGCCGGGGAGAGAGCCGCACCGGTTGCGCTGTCATTTGCCCACAACCGGGGCATTTTCCAGCGAATGCAGTTCCTTACCTGGCTTGAAACGCACCGCTTTGCCGGGAGTGATGCTGACCTCCGTGCCAGTGCGGGGATTGCGGCCGATCCCGGTCTTGCGGGCGCGCACACTGAAGACGCCAAACCCGCGCAGTTCGATGCGTTCGCCGGCGGCGATGGCCTGTTTCAGACCCTCGAAGACCGTGTCGACAGCGGCTTCCGCCTTGGTGCGGGGCAGCCCCGTGCGCTCGATGACTTGATGGACGATGTCCTGCTTGATCAAAGGGGTAACCTCGTTTGGGCTATTGGAATCACTGTACTACGCCCTACGGAAACGATGGTACAGGTTTTGCGGCGATTGTGGAACAGCGGAAATGACAGTTCAGGTCCAAAAGCGGATTTTCCATTCGGGAAATGCTCATTTCCGCACTCCCCAGCCTCCCCTGCGGTTTGGGCGGCGAAAAACCTTCCTCTTTTCCGTTGTCATCTGCCAGGTCCCTTTGTAAGATGGTTGGCTGAAGCGACAAGCAGTACCCAATGGTTCCATTCCGGCCTGCGAGCAGGCACAGGCACGGGAGCGGCCTATCGATGCAGTGCTGCTGTTCGATGGTCGAGCTGCCCAGGTGCGCGGAACGAAGGATCCAAGGGCTGCAACGAGCGCTGCTTTGCAGGCGGAGCAGGTCAAAGCGCCGCCCAGCTCGATTCCCATTGCGGTTTCGGCGAATACTTTTCCCCTCAGCGATCTCCTGACGATCTGCATCGGAAACTCGATCGATATGCGTAGCCGAGTCATGAAGCAACGCGGCGCATTTCCATGCGGAGAGGGAGGGACTCGTAACTGCGGAAAACTCCAGCGCCCCGCTGCCGGCCAAGGCCCATGCCAGGCAAGGACAGTGCGAATTCGAGTTATTTTGCTCCGGCGAACCCGGCAAGATCGGCTATGCTGGTCGCAACACAAAATGCGGGGAATTACAGGGCAGAGCGCCGCGAAGACTTCAGAACAGAGCTGAAGCCTTCGCGGCGGCGGAGTTTCGCAGGCAGTTTGCCGGCGGGGAAAGGGGAAATCTCCCGTTTCTTCCGTACCGGGCCAAGCTTTCTTTTGCAAGATAGGGAGAAGCTTCATGTCCACGGTTTCCATCCCCGAGCCGATCGAGGTCGGCCTGTTTGCGGACGAACCAATCCGCATGGCGGGGTTGACCTGTATCTTCGAGAAGGATCTCGACGAGGGTCCCGCCCGCCTGTTCCCCGTCATCGGAACCATGGAAGAGCTGCTGACTCGCTCTTCGCTGGTGTATCTGGTCCTCGACCTCAACTCCTCATCCCAGGGGCCGGAGATGCTGGAAACAATTCATCGCGCGCGCCCGGACCTGCGCATGATCGTCATCGGGCCGGAAAACGACGACGACCTCGTCATGGATTCGATCGTGGCTGGCGCGCGGGCTTACCTGGACTCCAGCGCCGGGCCTGAGTTAGTCCGCAAGGCCATCGACACAGTGGCCGGCGGCTCCATCTGGGCGCCGCGCCCGCTGCTTTCCAAACTGATCGATCGCCTGCTTGCCACCATCGACGCCAGTTTGTGCGGCGCCAACTCTCAGTTGACCGCCCGCGAAAACCAGGTGCTCGAACTGATACTCCTGGCGCGCTCCAACCGCGAGATCGCCAGTCAGTTAGGCATCGAGGAGAGTACCGTCAAGGCCCACGTCGGCCGGCTGAAGCGTAAGACCGGCGCGGATAGCCGCATCGAGCTTTCGCTGCGCGCCATGAAACACTTGCCATCTCGCCCCGCCGCAGTCGAGGAGCGGCGGCGTGAAGCTCGCCGCGTGAGTGATCACTTACCCTGTTAGAGCTTGCAGAAATAGGTGACTTGTTAGTAACTAATATAGATGTTACTTTAATTCATGCTCCCTTCGTAACCTTGTCTTATTCTCGAGCCTCCTACAAACTGCTTGACAGAAACAACGCAGATCTGGGGAAAGGGGTTTCTAGACAGCATGTTTCATGGGGTCTGGAAACCCCTCTTTTTTCCCCCTTTCCGCGGCGCGCCGCCCCACATGGCTTCGTAAGCCCTCCCCGCAGCCCCCCTCCTCGATTCATCTTCTACGTCCCTCCCTCCACAACTTCAGGTCAACGGGCGCGCGCTTGTTTTTCGCCTTCAACCCGGCCATCGACCTATGCCATACTGGCCCTGGCAGCCTCGGAACGGAGGGCTGGCGGTCTCGACATACCCGGTGCGCACCCTGGCGCAAGTGCGGTAGCCTGTTGGCAGGCGCTCTCCAGTGGTCGGCAGGGCAACGGGCCATGCCGCCCCGGAGCCTTTTCCCGAGGCCCCCGGCTGTGGATCGCACTCCCTTCGATGACTGAAACAACCGCGTCCGGACTGGCCGCGGAATGGAAAGGACCTGGAATATGAAGAAGACAATTGCATCCGTCTGCCTCTGTTTCTTGCTCACTTGCAGCGCCCACGCGGGCTCCACGCGTCAGGAATTGCAGGCCCGCATCACCGCCGCCAAAGTGGTCCTCGATCAGATCATGGGCGCCGGCGATCGCAGCATCCCCATGAACATCCTGCAACAGGCGACCTGCGTCGGCGTGGTGCCGGGCATGAAGAAGGGCGCCTTCCTGGTCGGCGCGCAGTATGGCCAGGGCGTGGTCACCTGCCGCACCGGCCACGGCTGGAGCGCACCGGTCTTCATCCGCATGGAAGGCGGGTCGTTTGGCTTCCAGATCGGCGGCCAGTCGGTCGATCTGGTGCTGGTGGCGGTCAACGATCGCGGCTTTCAAGATCTGCTGAAGAACAAATTCAAAGTGGGCGGAGATGCGGCCGCATCCGCCGGACCGGTGGGCCGCAACACCGAGGCCGCCACCGACTGGAAGATGAACGCCGAACTGCTCACCTACTCGCGCAGCAAAGGCCTGTTCGCCGGCATCGACTTGAACGGCACCAGCGTAAGCCAAAACTCCGAAGACACCGAGGTGTACTTCGGAAAGGCGCATAGCTTCGAGGCCATCCTCAAGGGCAGCGTCGATGTTCCGGAAGGGGCCGTGCCCTTTGTCCGCGGCGTGGCGCATTACTTTGTCCAGGCCAAGAACCGCAAGTAACTGCGCCCTTTTAGCAAAGCCGGTTGAGGGGGTCGATCTCCCACCCTTGCGGGACGCACAAACCGCAAGGGTGGAGAGTCGATGCGGTTCGCGCCTTGCGCCGAAGGCAGTTGGCCCCACCGCAGGTGGCAGTTGGCCCCACCGCAGGTGGCAGTTGGCCCCACCGCAGGTGGCGCAGGGGGTTACATCAGCCGCAGCGCATCCACATCCACCACCAGACTGCGCCGCGGAACCCCGGTCGCGTCGGCGTGCGCCAGCATCCCCCGCAGCGCCGCATTCAGCGCCTTGCGCGAGCTTGCCTTCAAGATCATGTGAAAGCGGTACGTTCCCTTGATGCGGGCGATGGGCGCGGTGCAGGGGCCGAGCACGCGCACGGCTTCCGGCGCTGCCTGCTGGAACCACTTGCCCAGTTCCGCCGACCACTTGGCCGCTTCCTCCAGCTTCTGCGACTGCACCAGCACGTTGGCCAACATTCCGAAGGGCGGGTAGTGCATCCAGCGGCGGTATTTCAGCTCGCGCTCCACGAAGGCGGCGTAGTTGTGGGTGCTGGCGGCCACAATGGCGTAGTGGTCGGGATAGTAGGTCTGCACCACCACCCGCCCCGGCAGCTCGCCCCGTCCGGCCCGGCCCGAAACCTGGGTCATGAGCTGGAAGACCCGCTCGGCGGCGCGGAAGTCGGGCATGGAGAGCGAGTGATCGCAGCCCACCACGCCCACCAGCGTGATCCCATGGATGTCGTGCCCTTTGGCGATCATCTGCGTGCCCACCAGCAGGTTGATCTCGCCCGAGTGCAGACGGGCCAGCAACCGCTCCAGGTCGTATCTTCCCCGAACGGTGTCGCGGTCCATGCGCCCGATGCGCGCCTGGGGAAAGATCTCGCCCAGCCGCTCTTCCCCTTGCTCGGAGCCCGCGCCAAGGTAGTAGAGGTGCTCGCTCTGGCACTTGGGGCAGCGCGCGGGCACGGTGCGGTGGTAGCCGCAGTAGTGGCACTCCAGCCGCTGCCCGGCGCGGGCCACGTCGGCATCCTCGGCCGCCGGCTTGTGGTGGGTCAGCGAGATGGCGCAGTTCTGGCACTCCAGCTTTTCGCCGCAAGCGCGGCAGATCACGGCAAACGAGTAGCCGCGCCGGTTGAGCAGGATCAGCGCCTGCTCGCCGCGATCCAGCGCCTGGCTGGTCTGCTCGATCAGCGCACGGGAAAAAAGCTGCTCCTGCCCGGTCTCCTGGAACTCCCGCCGCATGTCGATCAGCTCCACCTCGGGCAGCGGCCGGTTCATCACCCGGTCTTTCATCTCGATGCGCGCGTACTTGCCCGCGGCCGAGTTCTGCCAGCTCTCCAAGGACGGCGTGGCCGAGCCCATCACCACCACCGCGCCCTCCAGTTTGGCGCGCATCACGGCCACGTCGCGGGCGTTGTAGCGGGGCGTCTCCTCCTGCTTGTAGCTCTGGTCGTGCTCCTCGTCCACCAGAATCAGGCCCAGGTTGGGCGCGGGCGCGAAGATGGCCGAGCGGGTGCCCACCACGATGGGCGCCTCGCCCCGCCGGATGCGCCGCCACTGCTCGCTGCGCTCCTCCGGGGTGAGTTGGGAGTGCAACAGCGCCACCCGCGCGCCGAAGGCCGCGTCCAGCAGCCCGGCGGTCTGCGGCGTCAGCCCGATCTCCGGTACCAGCAAAATGGACGAGAGCCCCTTGTCCAGCGCCCGCTGCATGGCGGCCAGATAGACGGCCGTCTTCCCCGAGCCGGTCACTCCATGAAGTAAAAAGGGATGGAATGCCCCCAGGGCGGGCGCCAGGCTGGCCAGCGCCTCGGTCTGCGGCTCGTTGAGCCGGAAGGGCGCGGCGGCCGGCTGCAACCCGCCCAGGCGAAAGGCCGCCGCCCGCTCGTCGATGCGCACCAGCCCGCGCCGCACCAGCGTTTGCAGCGTCGAGGACGGCAAATCGCGCTTGCGCAGCTCGGCCAGAGGCAACTCACCGCCGCTGGCCGCCAACTCCGCCAGAATCGCCTGCTGCTTCTCGGTCAAGGAGGGCAGCCGCGCCTCGGGAATCAACACGGCAAAGCGCTCCGTGCGCCGCGCGTCGCGCTCGACAGCGGCCGTTTCGCGAGCGATCCACTTCTTGCGCAGCAGCCCGGCCAGAATGGGCAGCGAGGCGCCGGTAGCCGTGCGCAGCGTGGAGACCTTCACCGGCTCGCCCTCGGCCAGCCGGGTCAGAACCCGGCGCTCCAGGTCCTGCTCCTCGGCAGAGAGCTTGCCGCGGCGCTTCGAAGATCCGCCTGCCTTTGCTTGGGCTTCTGCCGATCCATCAACTTCAGAACCCGCGGGAAGACTCTGCCACGTGTCAGGGCACGACTTCAGTCGTGCCGAAAACGCCCCAAAATTAGCTTGGGCGGGTGCCCCCGGTCTCGATTTTGAGACCGGGGAAGTCGGCGAATCCCCGTCCAGGCTCCCGGCCAGCACGTCCCGGCCCAGGTCGGTAATACGGTAGTAGACGGTCCGCCGCACCTCGGCCATCAGTGGCAGCATCCCGCGCAGCACCTCGCCCAGCGGCGCCAGATAGTACTGCGCCATCCACTCGGCCAGCGCCAGCAGCGCATCGCTGAGCAACGGCTCCTCGTCCAGCACCGCTTCCAGATAGCGCGCCTCGAAGTCGGCGGGCGGCTTTTGGCTGACCGCGGTGACCACCCCGATCAGCTTCTCGTTGCGGAAGGGCACAATAACCCGAGCACCGCGCTGCGGCGCCTGGTCCTCCCGCGCCGCATAGGTAAAGGTGCGGTCCAGGGGAACAGGCAGCGCGACTTCGCAGTAGACGGGCATGGGAGGCAAGTCTCAGTTTAAGGGGGCTGGCCCGGCGCAGCGCCCCCCGGACAAATATCCTCTTCCCGCACCGTTCGCAAACCCGCCCGGCAGGCAGTACAATTCGTGCTGATGACACCCAAAAGCTCCAAGACCGCTGCTCCCGCCCCAGAACTCGCGCCCACCGCCAACGGCCCCATCACGCTCTGCATCGACATTGGCGGCTCTGGCCTAAAGGCCATGCTGCTGGACGCCGCCGGCAAGCCGATAGGCGACCGTCAGCGCGTGTTGACCCCGGCCGTGCCCACGCCTCAGGCCGTTCTGCCCGCGCTCGACGAACTGCGCAAGTTGATGGGGCCGTTCGATCGCGCTTCTGTCGGCTTCCCCGGCGTCGTCAAGCACGGCTGCACCTACCTCGGTTTCAACCTGCATCCGCTCTGGGCGGAGGGCTTCCCGCTGCAAGTCGAATTGGAAAAGTTATGGAAGAAGCCCGTGCGCGTGGGCAACGACGCCGACATCGCCGGTTACGGGGCCATCGTGGGCCAGGGCGTTGAGCTGGCGCTGACGCTGGGCACCGGCATGGGCGCCGCGCTGTTCACCAACGGCCACCTGGTCCCCGGCCTCGAGCTCGGCCACCACATCTGGCGCAAGAAGGGCATGACCTACGAGGACTACCTGGGCCGCCGCGGCCTCGACGAGTTTGGCAAGAAGGAGTGGAACAAGCTCCTCCAGGAAGCCATCAAGGAGACCGAAGCCCTCTTCAACTGGGACCATCTCTTCCTGGGCGGCGGCAACACCAAGAAGATCGACTTCCCCATGCCCGCCAACGTCAGCGTCGTCCCCAACGAAAGCGGCATCCTGGGCGGCGTGGCCCTGTGGCGGGATCAGGCGTAAGAAGCAGGGATCAGGGGTCAGGGATCAGGGGTCAGGGGTCTGGGATCTGGGATCTGGGATAAGAAGCCATGCTCCGTGCCCCACCCATCGAGCGTTTTTTGCTCGATGGGTGGGAAAGCACGACTCCGATGGTCCGAGCCTTCCCACCCATTTCACAAAGAACGTGAAATGGATGGGGCACGGAGCTTTTGTGCCGGGAAAAGTCACATCTGGCTCACCCCTTGGCCGGCGGCTTCAGCCCCAGTTCCTTCATGGCGATTTGCAGGTCCGCCCAGGCTTCCTTCTTCTGCCGGGGGTCGCGCAGCAGATACGCCGGGTGGTACGTCACGATCAACTGCGCGCCGCGCCAGGCATGCACGCGTCCGCGCAGCCCGGCCAGCGGCTGGCGCAAACCCAGCAGGTACGTCGCGGCGGTAGCGCCCAGCGCCACAATCACCCGCGGCCGAATCACGTCGATCTGGCGGAAGAGGAACGGCGAACAGGTATTGCCCTCTTCCGGCTCGGGCGTGCGGTTGCCTGGCGGACGGCACTTGACCACGTTGGCGATGTACACCTGCTCGCGTTTGAGCCCCATGGCGTTGATCATGTTGTTCAGCAGTTGCCCGGCCTTGCCCACAAAGGGCAATCCCTGCGCGTCCTCGTCCGCGCCCGGACCCTCGCCCACAAAGAGCAGCCGCGCGGCGGGGTCGCCGTCGCCGAAGACCAGCTTGTTGCGGCCCTGGTGCAGCGCGCAGCGGGTACAATCGCCTATCTCGTCGCGGATGAGCTGAAGAGCGGCGGCGCGGTCGGCGGCAGGCACGGCGGCGGCCACCTGCGGTGGGGCAAAGATCGGCTTGCGGGGCGGGATAGCGGCTTCCTCCTGGAAGAATGGTGGCGGGGGTGTTTCCGGTCTGGGTTCTTGGCTTCCCACCCATTCGCCCAAAAGCGGGCGAATGGATGGGGCACGGGACTCTTGTGCGGCAACCGGCTGTTGCCCGGTGGCGGGGAGTGGTTCGTTCTGCACAGCCGCCGCCTCGGGCTCGGCAGAAAGCTGCGCCAGGAGAGCCGGGTCCACCGGCCGCCGATAAAACTCCGTCAGCCCCAGGTCGCGATAAAAGCGCACGCGGGCCAGCAGGGCTTCTTGCGTCGAGCTGTCGAGCTGTCGCGCCACGTTGCCTTACTCCACGATCAGTTGCCGGCGCGAAGCAGCGGCTTGTTGCAGCACCCGGTCCTGGCGCGCTTGCTTGTCCTCGTCGTCGTCCAGTTCCAGAACCACCGAGCGCGGACGGCGCAGGGTAAGAATCTCGTCCAGAATGCGGTCGGCCAGCTTGCGCTTGGGCATCTCGGGCAGCTCGATCGAGGTGGAAAGCGTCAGGAAGGTGGCGGCATTGTTGTCCGCGTCGAAGCCGATCCCCTCATGGGAAACATCGTTGACCACAATGGCGTCTGCGCCCTTGCGCAAGAGCTTGGCGCGGCCGTTCTCCATCCTGTTCTGCGTCTCGGCGGCAAAGCCCACAATCAGTTGGCCGGGCCGGCGCCGGCGCACCACTTCGGCCAGAATGTCCTCGGTCGGCTCCAGTTCCAGCGTCAGGGGACCGCTGCGCTTCAGCTTCTGGTCGGAGACGGCGGCGGCGCGGTAGTCAGCCACGGCAGCGGCCTTCACGATCATGGTGGCCTCGGCCATGCGCTCCAGCACGGCGTCCCGCATCTGGTCGGCGGTCGTGATCTTGATCAGCTCGCAATGCGCCGGCGGACGGAGCGTAGACGGCCCGCTGATCAGGATGACCTTTGCACCGCGCCCGTGCGCGGCCTCGGCCAGCGCGTAGCCCATCTTGCCGCTGGAGCGGTTGCCCAGAAAGCGCACCGGATCGAGCGCTTCGCGGGTGCCCCCGGCGGTCACCAGCAGGATTTCTCCGGCCAGATCCTTGCGCCGGCCCAGAACGCCCAGCACTGCTTCGGCGATGGCCTCCGGCTCGGCCATGCGGCCCGCGCCCACCATGCCGCACGCCAGCTCCCCGGTGCCTGGGTCGATGACCCGCACCCCGCGCTGGCGCAGCGTTTCCAGATTCGCTTGAGTCGCCGGATGCTCCCACATATTCACGTTCATCGCCGGAGCGACGAGAACGGGGGCTTGCGTGGCCAGGTACATGGTAGAAAGAAAGTCGTCGGCAATGCCGTGCGCGAACTTGGCCAGGATGTTGGCCGTGGCCGGCGCCACCACGAAGGCGTCGCACCACTGCGCCTCGCCGATGTGCTCGATCGAGGAGTCGTAAGCGGCCACGGCGGACCCGGTGTCGTCGAACAGCCCGGTAATCACCTTGTGCCCGGTCAGTGCGGCGAAGGTGAGCGGCTGGATGAACTTGCCCGCCGCCTCGGTCATCACCACATGCACTTCGACGGACTGCCGCTGCAAAGCGCGCACCAACTCCGCCGCCTTGTATGCGGCTATCCCCCCGGAAACCCCCACGGTTACTCTCATAGCTCGATTGTAGAACGTTTGCAGGGCAAAAGCCGGGGGAGCGGGGTGGGGCGTTTTGCGGTTTCTCACCGGTGCGCGAAACCGCAAAACGCGCGGCCCTCAACGCAACTCCGCTCCCAACGACAACACGGACTGTACGCCCAATCTTGGCGGGCGATGCGCGCCAGATGGGAGAAAACTAGCTCAGCAGGATCGGCACGGCAGGGCCTTCCACCAGCGGCTTCACCACCGGAGCGTCGGTCTTCACGTAGGCGATCTTGCCGGCGCTGATCTCCTCCTGGGCAATGCGGCAGGGCTTGTTCGAACGGCTGGCCACCAGCGCGCCCGAACCGCTCTGCAACTGGCGGGCGCGGCGGGCGGCTACAAGAACCTTGCGGTAGTTCGAGTCGAATTCGGTTTCAATCGTCATCGCTATCCTCGTCGAAGTCCAGGGACTGCTGGCCGGAGGACCCAATAATACCAAATGCCTCCAGCACCGGTTTCAGCCGCTCCTGCGCGTTGGACTGGCGGCAGCCCGCGGCCACTTCCAATACCCGGCTCGAACGGTAGGCGATGGTTTCGCCATTGCGGTAGAAACGCTCGGCCAGCACAATCGCTTCCAGTTGCGCCACCGCCCGATCGAGAATGTCGTTGACCAAAATATAGCCGTAGCCGCGATAATTCTCAATCTCCCGGCGCGCTTCGCCCAAACGGCGGAAGACCTCCGCCTCGTCCACCACGCCCTCGGCGCGGCTGCGGTTGCGCAAACGGGTGCGCAGCGCCTTGGGATTGGGCGGCATGACGAAGATGCTCACCGCCTCGGGCATGGCGGCCCGCACCTGGGCCGCGCCCTGCACGTCGATGTCCAGCAGCAGATCGTGGCCGGCGGCGCGCGCCTCCTGCAGCGATCGCCGCGAGGTGCCATAGTAGCGCCCGAAGACCTCGGCATGTTCCAGAAACTCCCCCGCCGCGATCATCCGCTCGAACTCCTCGCGGCTGGTGAAGTGGTATTCCCGCCCATCCTGCTCGGAGCCGCGCGGCTCCCGCGTCGTCCAGGAGACGGAAAACTCGATGCCGCTCAACTGCTTGCGCACTTCGTTGACCAGCGTGCTTTTGCCCGAGCCCGAGGGCGCCGAAATGATGAACAGTATTCCTGCCATGGTGTTGTCCTTCGGACAGTTGTCAGTTGTCAGTTGTCAGTAGTCAGTTATCAGTTTTCAGTTTTCAGTTTTCAGTGGTCAGTGGTCAGTGGTCAGTGGTCAGTGGTCAACTGAATTGTCTGTGGTATTGGCGGCGTGTCGAGGATCTTCTCCCGCCACCCAGCTATTTCTCGAAAGCCGAAGCCGCCCGCCCACCGAAAACTGACAACTGATAACTCACTACTGACAACTGTATCCTCACTCCACATTCTGAATCTGTTCCCTGGTCTTCTCGATCTCCGACTTCATGGCCAGCCCCAACTCGGTAACCTGGGTGCCTTTGCCCGCCACGCTGCCGGTCTTGGAGAGCAGCGTGTTGGCCTCGCGATTCATCTCCTGGAGCAGAAAATCCAGCTTTTTGCCCACTTCCCCGCCAGCGGCCAGCAACTCGCGGAAGTGCCCGATGTGGGTGGTCATGCGCGCCAGTTCTTCCGAGATGTCGCTGCGCTCCACCAGCACGGCCACCTCCTCCAGCAAACGCTGGCGATTGAAATCCGGCCCGGTGGCCGCTTCCAGCCGTTGGGTCAGCCGCTCCTGATAGCGCTGGTCGATTTCGGGACGCAGCTCGGCCACTCCGTCGGTCGCCTCGGCCAGCCGATCGAGAGTGCCCAGCAGGATGGCGGCAAGCGACTCGCCTTCCCGCGCCCGCATCGTGTTCAGCTGCCCCAGCAAGGGCGCAATCTCCCGCTGCACGCTCTCCGCAATGGCTGCCAGATCCTCGTCGCCGTTGCCGCGATTCTCGCTTTGCAGCGCGCCCGGCAGGCGCAGAGCCGCGTTCAGGTCCGGCTCGCCGTCCAGCGCGTGCTCTTCGCTGGCGGCGGCAAAAGCGGCCAGATAGCTGGCGATCAGCTCCCGGTTGTAGCCCGCCTTCTGCTGGCTTGAGCGATCGATGGACAGCGACACTTCCACGTGCCCGCGCACCAGATTCTCCTTCAGCGCGCGCCGCAACTCCATCTCCAGCGCGTCCAGCCCCGAGGGCAGGCGCAACTGCACGTCCAGAAAGCGGTGATTCACGCTCTTCAGGCTCAGCGTGTAGCTCAGTTGATCGTTCACCCGAACCTGCGTCCGCGCAAACCCGGTCATTGAATAGATCGCCATCGTCTTCCCCTGATCCCTATTCCCTATTCCCTGTTCCCTGTTCCTTGCTCTTCCGGCACATCCATGAACTGCAACTGATACAGCCGCTGATAGGTCGGCGAGATTTCGAGCAATTCCTCGTGCGGCCCGATGGCGGTGATCCGCCCGTCCTCGAGAACGGCGATGCGGTTGGCGCGGCGGATGGTCCCCAGCCGGTGCGCGATCACCAATACCGTGCGGTTCTGCATCAGGTTGGCCAGCGCCGCCTGCACCAGCGACTCACTCTCCGCGTCCAGCGACGAGGTCGCCTCATCCAGGATCAGAATCGGCGAGTCCTTCAAGATGGCCCGCGCAATGGCCAGCCGCTGCCGCTCGCCGCCCGAGAGCCGAAAGCCCTTCTCGCCGATCACCGTATCGTAGCCCTGCGGCATGCGCAGGATGAAGTCGTGGGCCAGGGCGTTCTTTGCGGCCTCTTCCACCAGCGCGTGCTTTACGTCCGGCTGCCCGTAGGCGATGTTGGCGCGCACCGTGTCGTTGAAGAGAATCGTCTCCTGCGTCACCTGGGCCACCTGCCGCCGCAACGAGCCCAGCGTCAATTCGCGCAGATCGTGCCCGTCGATCAGGATGCGCCCCGAGGTCACGTCGAAGAAGCGCGGAATCAAATTCACCAGCGTCGATTTGCCCGCCCCGCTCGGCCCCACCAGCGCCAGCACCTCGCCGGCGTTCACCCACAGGTCCACGTTGTGCAGAATCTGATGCTCGCCCTCTTCGGTCGAGTAGGAAAAGCCCACATCCTCGAACCGGACGGACTTCTTGAAGGGCTTCAGCGCCTTGGCGTGCGGCTTCTCCTTCACGTCGTCCTCGGCGTCGAAAAACCCGAAGATCGACGACGAAGCGCCCATGGCCTGCTGGAAGTTGTTGTAGAAGTAGGCGAACTTGCGCACCGGGTCGTAGAGCTTGAAAAGCAGAATGATGAACGCCCCGAAGATGCCCATGGTCATGTTGCCATGCAGAATCTCGTTGCGCCCGATGAACAGGAACATGGCGATGGCCACCGCGCCAATCGAGTCCATCAGCGGCGAGCTGATCGACTGAATGCGCACGTTGCGCAAATTGGCGCGGAACAGCCGCTTGGCCGCATTCTTGAAACGCAGAATCTCCCACAACTCGGTGTTGAAGGCCTTCACAATGCGGTTGCCGGTCACCGTCTCGTGCAGAATATTCTGGATTTCGGCCAGCTTGTCTTGCCCCGAGCGGGTGCGGTGGCGCACTTCCCGGCCGATCTTGCGCGCCGAGGTCACCACCACCGGGACAAACAGCAGCAGCGCCCAGCTCAGGTGCCCGCCCAGCTTGATCACAAATACCAGTCCCACCAAAAAGGTAAAGAACTGCTGCAAGAACTCGCCGATCATCGAGCTGAGGGCAAACTGCACGCGGTCTACGTCGTTGATCAGCGTGGAGAGAATGGTGCCGGTGGCGTGCTTGTGAAAAAAGCTCGACGAGCGCCGCATGGTGGCTTCGTACAGGTGGTTGCGCAGGTCGGTAATGGTGCCGAAGCCGGCGTAGTTCACCAGATACGTGCCCGTGTAGTCGCAAATCCCCTTCAGCACCGTGGAAAGCACCAGCGCAAAGGCCACCACGTTCCAGGCGTTGTGCATGTGCATGAAAGGCGGGATGAGCATGCGCAGGTCGAAGTGCCACGGGCTGCGCGGCAACCCCAGCAGGATGGGCCCCTCGGGCGCGTCCGGCCGGAGCACCTGATCGAAGATGGGCTGGAAGAGCAGCACCCGGAAGGTGTCCAGCGCCCCCACCATGGCCAGCAGCAACACGCCGGGGAACCACTCGATCGAGTAGGGCAGCCCATAGCGCAGGAGGCGCAAGAATCGTTTCATGCCGGTAGACCCGCCTGGCGGATGGGAAACTCCATCCCCGTATTGTATCCGGGCAGGCTTGACGGAGGGAGCAGGGGTCTTCAGGCCCAGCGCAAACGCACCGTACGATAGAACCTGCAAGGACAAATGTTTTGAAAGGGCAGGGCTTCAGAGGCTGCGGAAAAACTCCTGATGGTGCGCGCTTTGTAACAGGGCACGACTTTAGAGGCTGCGGAAAAACGAATATTGAGGCACAGTTTTGAAAGGGCACGACTTCAGTCGTGCCGTAAGTAGCTCCAAAATCAACACGGGCTTTAGCCCCTGAGGGACGTTTTTCGGGACTTTCACCTGTTCTTCGGGGTTTTTCCGCAGCCTGTGAAGCCGAGCCCTTTCAAATCCGTTTCTTTGAGATGGCGCGTTTGCTCTGCCTTCAGGCCCCTGAATGCAGCAGGTCAAACGGTGGGCCTTCAGGCCCGGGCCTTCTCTCCCCATCCGATCCTGCACCCCAGGCGGAGCTCTTCGCGCCGGCTCTCGTTGAAGCCGCGCTCCCGCACTTCGTGCTTGCCCTTCCGCCGAAACCAGAAGCCGCCCCGCAATCGGCATGAATGGACGATGGTCTTCAACGTCGAATCCCAGTACAATTCAGCATCGCTTATGATTGCCGATCTTCCCCCCAAGATACGCATCAACACCCCCCGCCAGGTCTTGTTCGCAAGCCTGGTTGGAACCGCGGTCGAGTTCTTCGACTTCTATATTTACGCAACCGCTGCCGTGCTCGTGTTCCCGCGACTCTTCTTCCCCTCGTCGGATCAGGCCACTTCCACGCTGGCCTCACTCGCGACGTTTGGCATCGCGTTCGTTGCGCGCCCCATCGGTTCCGCGCTCTTCGGCCATTTCGGCGATCGAATCGGTCGCAAGAAGACGCTGGTCCTGGCCCTTTCTACCATGGGCCTTTCCACGTTCCTCATTGGCGCCCTGCCTGGGTACCAGGCCATCGGGCGCATGGCGCCCTTGCTGCTCGCCTTGTGCAGGTTCGGCCAAGGCATCGGTCTGGGAGGAGAATGGGGAGGCGCTGTCCTGCTGGCAGTGGAGAATGCCCCGCCCTGCAAACGCGCACTGTACGGCATGTTCCCACAGCTCGGCGCTCCCATCGGTTTCGTTCTCTCCGGCGGCACGTTTCTGCTGCTCTCGCGTTACCTCACCGATCGGCAGTTCTTTGCTTTTGGCTGGCGGCTTCCATTCCTCGCAAGCGCCGCGCTGGTCCTGCTCGGCCTTTACGTCCGATTGGCGATCACAGAGACCCCGGTCTTCGAGGCATCGCGCCGCCGCGCCGAACAGGTGAGCGTTCCCATCCTGACGATCTTCCGCCGTTACACCCGTGAACTCCTCGCCGGCATCCTCGTTTGTCTCGCCACGTTTGTTCTTTTCTACCTCATGACGGTGTTTGCGCTCTCCTGGGGAACCACGGCGCTGCGCTACAATCGGGCCGATTTCCTGGTCATTCAACTGGTCGGGGTACTCTTCTTCGCGCTCACCATTCCCATCTCCGCGCTCCTTGCCGAACACGGACGCCGCCCCGTCATGTTTTCCGTCACTATCCTGATCGCTATCTTCGGCCTGGTTCTTGCTCCGCTCTTCGCGGCCGGGCCAACCGGCGCACTGGTCATGACGATTCTCGGCCTCGCGCTGATGGGCATGACCTACGGCCCGCTTGGTACGGTGGTCTCCGAGCTCTTCCCCACCGCGGTTCGCTACACCGGCAGTTCGCTGGCTTTCAGCTTCGCTGGAATTCTAGGGGCATCGCTCGCTCCTTACATCGCCACCTGGCTGGCCAAGACCTATGGGCTCCCTTATGTCGGCTACTATCTCACCGCCTCCGCGACTCTGAGCTGCCTCGGCTTGCTCATGATCCGCGAATCCAAGGACGACGATTTCGGCGTTTCACTGAGATAGAACTCCCTGCCCGTGGCAGCAAGCCCCGTGCCCCATCCATTTCACGGCTTTTCGAGGAAAAGATGTGAAATGGGTGGGAGAGCACGAACCCCCACCAGCCATTGGCCGGACTTCAATCTCGTTCGATGCCCCGTGGGCCAGCCCTTACTGCAGCAACGCCGCCAGCGTCTTGAAGAACTCCGCCGGCGTAGCGATTCGCAGTCCGGTTCGAAGGGCGACGGCCGGGGTGAAGTGCTTGGTATTGTGACTCAACAGCCAGTCCGGCCTGGCGGCCATGGCGGAGAGCAGTACAGGCACATCGGGAGCGTGACGGATCAAATGCCGATTGGCCCGCACGGCATCCGCTTCGGGATACGGGACTAACTCCGGCTTGGTAAGTTCGATGAGACCACGGTAGTTCTCGATCGGTTCGTCCGCTTCCGCAGACGAGAGACGCGCGGCGTGGAGCAACAGATTCTCTTCCACTTCCTCGCGCACCGCCTCGGCCAATACCAATCGGCAGATCTTCGCGGCGCACAGCGACAGTACGGCCTTGTCCAGCCCCCAAGCAGAGACGATCCCCGCCGTCAGGACATTCGAGTCCAGAAACAGCCGCAGCTTTCGCGGAGGCGTCACTTCTCGCCCGGCTCCGAAGAAGTCACTGTCTGGCCGTAGCGGCGCTCGAAGACGCGCTGCCGCGTCTCCGGCAAGGTCGCCAAAACTTCTTTCGGCGTAACTCCTGCTGTCGTGAGAGCAGTGCCGATCCGCTCGCAGAGGTGATCGAAGCGCCGCTGCTCGGGCAGCAGAATGAGCCCGTCTCCCAGCCGCAGCACGGCAAACGGCGCGCCCGTTCCCAGGCCCAGATCCTCGCGGAACTGCTTCGGGACCGTAAGCTGCCCTTTTTCTCCGATCTTCGTCGTCGTCAAGTACTCCAGAAGCACCTGGGGGCTGGCCATGGCGTTGAACCTCGGTAGGAATATCCTACCACGCAAATGGTCTGCTCAGTACGCCTTCAACTCCACCAGCGCCTTGAGGATCGTCTCCGGCTGGGGCAGGATGGCGTCTTCCAGAATTGGCTGGTAGGCCACGAAAGTGTCCATGGCGCCAATGCGCTTCACCGGGGCGTCCAGATCGTCGAAGAGCTCCTCGCCGATGCGCGCCGCGATCTCCGCGCCGTACCCCCAACTGAGCATGTCCTCGTGGGCCACGATCACCCGGCTGGTCTTGCGCACCGAGGTGGCGATGGCCTCCCAGTCGTAGGGGCTCAGCGTGCGCAGATCGATCAGCTCGGTCTCGATGCCGTGTTCCCGCTGCGCCCGCTCGGCGGCTTGCAGAGCGCGCGGCACGAGGGCACCGTAAGTGACCAGCGTGATGTCCTTGCCCGGTCGCACGATCTTGGCCTTGCCGAAGGGGATGGCAAACTCCGGCCCCGGATAGGGCGCGCGGCCGTGCGTCTCGCGGTAGAGCCGCTTATGTTCCAGAAACAGCACCGGGTCGTCGCAGCGGATGGCGGTGCGCAGCAGCCCGTTGGCGTCCAGCGCATTCGAGGGGAAGACCACCCGCAATCCGGGAATATGCGTGAAGATGCTCTCGCCCGACTGCGAGTGATAGATGGAGCCGCCGGTCAGATAGCCGCCGATGGGCACCCGAATCACCGCCGGCGCGGCCCACACGCCGTGGGAGCGCCAGCGCATCAGCGCCAGTTCGTTGTGGATTTGGTGCATGGCAGGCCAGATGTAGTCGAAGAACTGAATCTCGACCACCGGCTTCATGCCGCGCACGCCGTAGCCCACCGCCCGGCCCACAATATTGGCCTCGCACAACGGCGAGTTGAAGACCCGCTCCGAACCGAACTCGGTTTGCAGACCGGCGGTCAGCTTGAAGACGCCGCCCTTGCCCTTGACCTCGGCCAGCGCAGCTTCGCGGCTGGCGTCGGCCACGTCTTCGCCGTAGACCACCATGCGCGGATCGCGGCGCATCTCGTCGTGCAGGCAGGCGTTGATCAGGTCGGCCATGGTGTGCGCGCCGCTGCCCTGGGCGCTGGTCGATTTCCCCGGATGCGAGCCCGCGGCCTCGGCCTGCTCGCTAGCAAACGCCGCGCTGGTGGGATCGAGATCCTCGCTGTAGACGTGCTGCTCGATTCCCTCCACCGCAGGCAGCGGAGCCTGAAGGGCGTGTTCGGCGGCCTCGGCGGCCTCGCGTTCCGCCCTCTGTTCCAGGTCGTTGATCTGCTCCTCGGTGAGAATGCCCTCGCGCAGCAGGCGCATCTGCATCTTGGTCAGCGGATCGCGCAGCCCGTCGGCCTCGCGCTCGGCGGCCGAGCGGTAGAGCCGGTCGTCGTCCGACAGCGAGTGGGAGTAGGCGCGGAAGCAGTGGCCGTGCACAAACGCCGGCCCCTTGCCCGCGCGGCAATGCGCCGCGGCTGCTTCGAAAGCGCGCAGGCTGGCTACCGGGTCGGTGCCGTCCACTTCGGCAAAGTAGAAATTCGGAAAGTTGGCCACCAGTTTCGAGATGTTGCCGCCGGGAGTATTCACTTCGACCGGCGTCGAGATGGCGTAGCCGTTGTCTTCCACGCAGAAGATCACTGGCAGCTTGCGGTTCGAGGCAGTGTTCAGCGCCTCCCAGAACTCGCCCTGCGAGGTAGACCCTTCGCCCAGCGAGGTGAAGACCACCTCGTCGCCCTGATACTTCACATCGCGGAAGGCGCGGTAGTCCCCCGCGGCTTTCCTGGCGGCTTCGGGATGGCGGCTGAAGTAGCGGCCGGCCTCGGCGCAGCCCACGGCGTGCAGCAACTGGGTGCTGGTCGAGGACGAGGTGCTGACAATGTTGAGCGGGATGCTGCTCCAGTGGGTGGGCATCTGGCGTCCGCCGCTGGCCGGATCGGTGGCCGCGCCCACGGCTTGCAGCATCATGTCGGCGGGCGGAACACCCAGCCCCAGGCACAGCGCGCGATCCCGGTAGTAGGGAAAGAACCAGTCGACGCCGGGGCGCAGGGCCAGGGCCGCCCCCACTTGCAATGCCTCGTGGCCGGCTGCGGAGATTTGGAAGAAGATCTTCTGCTGCCGCTTGAGCAGAATTTCCCGGTCGTCCAGGCACCGGGAAAGGTACATCAGCCGGTAGATTTCGACCATCCGTTGAGGGCTCAGGCCGCCCACGGCCGACACGGTCTCGATAGCGCTGGAAATTGCAAGATCCATTCCCGTCACTCTCCAAAAAAAATGATCTTTCGATAGCGTTTGATTAGGGGCGGATTTCTTGCATGTCCAGCCTTGATTGTAGCAATTCCGCTGCCCCGGCGAGAGCAGAAAATCACCATGCGGTGCGAACCGAGAAGGAGGAAGCTAATGCACCGGGAAGACTGTCTGCGGACCGAACACCGGGATGCCTCGCACCGAGGTGCTCATCTTCTCTTTCACATTGTGCGCCAGCTTCTCGATCTCGGCCACCTTTCTCAGTTGCGCCGCAGTGAGCGCTCCGGCCTGCCCCGCGCCCACCTCCGAGTCGAGTTCCCTTGCCAGCTTCAGCAGCTTGTTCGCATCGTTCACCAGCGACTTCTGCCGCTCGGCGTTGGCCATGCGCAGAATTCTCTCCTCCTCGGCGCTTCCTCCCGGTTCGAATGCCTCGCCTGGGCTGGGCGCCAGCCGGTCCAACTGGCCGGGCATCGAGTGCTGCGGCGGCAGAGGAACGTACTGCGCGCCGACCGGCAGCACCAGCAAGAGCAGCAACCAGAGCGCCGGGCGCGCGGCAGGGCGTCCCAGCCGGCGCACGCGGCAAATTGAAGAACCTGCCCGATCGTCATCCATGGCGGACCTCCTCGCAAACCGCCTTCTTGTTCCGCTTCGCGACGCGTCCCTCAACCCGGTCCCACGGTGACCTTCATCTTTTCCTTCACGTTGCGGGCCAGCTTCTCAATCTCCTCGGCCTTGCGAATCACGTTCAGCGAGAGGGTGTCTTTGCTGGTTTTGTCCACCTCGGCCTTCAGGTCGACGGCCAGCTTGAGCAGTCTTGCGCTGTCCTCGGCAATCTGCCGCTTGCGCTCCGCGTTCACCGCCTCGAAGTTCTGCTGTTTGGCCTGCTGATCTTGCATCTTCGCCATTTGGTTGACGTCCGGCATGGTCGTGGCGATGGGTGGCAGCGGGGGATTTTGCAGCGTTCTCTGCCCCAGCACAACCCGGCTGACCGCCAGCGCTATGATCGCAACGGCCAAACCGGCCAGTATCCCCGCCCATGGCGATCTACCGCGAAGCAGGCGGGGCAACCCGATTGCGCGGATCTTGTACGATTTCATCGGCAACCTCCTCCATCTTGCTGAACCCGAGCCGCAGTCTTCCGCATGGCCGCCGAAGAAAAGGGGCTCCGGCGCCAGCGACATTTCCTGCGCACAGTCTAGTCTAGAAAGAGAGGTTTTGGGATGCATCCTTTCATGCTGGCCGTAAGAACGGGTTTGTTCGCCGAAGGCCGGTTCCTGGGCAAGGTGCTGGACGAATGGGCGGACGATATTCAGGAGTTCGTCCGCAGCCGGGTGCCGCATCTCCTTTTAGTCGCGGTAATCGCCTTTCTACTCAACCGGCTATTGCGGCTCATCGCCCATCGCATGATCCGCGTGGCCGAACAACATGCGGGCAGCCCGGCGCGCATTTCCCAGGTGAAGACGCTGGCCGGGGTGATTCGCACGACAGGGTTGGCCATCATCTCGCTGATTGCCGGCTTGCAGTTCCTGGATGCGCTGGGCGTCAACCTGGCGCCGCTGCTGGCCTCCGCCGGTGTGGCCGGAATCGCCATCGGCCTGGCCGCGCAAAATATCGTCAAGGACGTGCTCAACGGCATCCTTATCCTGGTCGAAGACCAGTTCAATGTGGGGGATACGGTGCGCGTGGCGGGATTGTCGGGAACCGTCGAGGCCATGACCCTGCGCAAGACCACCGTCCGCGACGCCGACGGAACGCTCTATGTGATCCCCAACTCGCAGATCGCCACCGTAGCCAACCTGAGCATCGGCTACTCCGTGGCCACCGTCAACGTGAGTGTAGACTTCAGCGCCAACCCCGACACCGTGCTGGATCTGCTCAAGGGCATCGCCTTAGAGGTGCGCAACAGCGAGGAGTATCGCGATCTTTTTGTCGCCGATCCGCAAATCCTGGGGGTGGATCAGGTGAAGGGCTCGGAGATCGTCTTCCCGGTGCTCTTCAAGACCCGCGCCACCAAGCAGTACGCCCCGGTGCGGGAGTTCCGCCGCCGGGTGCGCCTGGCCCTGGAAGAAAACCACCTGCTGCCCGGCGATCCCAACCGGATCTTCAACGCATTCCTCGAGGACACGGCGCAGGGCCGCAAGCAGACACCCCCGGAGGCTGGCCTGGAACACGATCCGACCCTGCTCAAACCGCAAGACGGCAGCCCGTTCAGCGGCGAGTAGAGCGCCGGGGAGAGATTGCTACGCCGAAGGGCTCTCCGCGCCGGAGTCCAATTCGGCGCTCTTTCTGAAAACTACGCGGTTGCGGCCCGCGGCTTTGGCCTCGTACAGCGCCACGTCGGCAAAGGCCAGCAGAGATTCCACCGTGCGCGGCCCATCGGACGGGTCGTAGACCGTAGCGCCCATGCTGCAAGCGATGGAGAATTCCCTTCCCTGCGCGGAGATGGGCAGATTGGAGATGGAGGCGTGCAGGCTTTCCATCCTCTGCTCCGTGAGTTCCTTGGGAATCTCGTTCACAATCAGCAGAAACTCTTCTCCGCCGTAGCGCCCGGCATGGTCGTAGGCGCGGATCGCGGCCAGAACCGCGGCAGCGAAGGTGCGCAACGCCTCGTCTCCCGCCAGGTGCCCGTGAGTGTCGTTGATGCGCTTGAAGTTATCCAGGTCGGCGAGGGCCACCACCAGGGTTCTTCGCTCCCGCTTGGCGCGGTCCATCTCTGCTTCCAGAGCGCTGAGGACCGCCACGCGATTGAGCAGCCCGGTCAGCCCGTCGTGCGTGGCCTGGATGCGCAACTGCTCCCGGCTGGCTTCCAGTTCCTGGGTCCGTTGGCTCACCAGGATCTCCAAATCCCTGGCTCTTTGGCGAAGGTGGCGTGCGAACAGTTCGCTTGCGCCAAGCACCAAAAACGCAAGAACCAGCAGGCATAGGGAGTAAAACCACCAGGTCCTCCACCAGGGGGGCAGAATCCTGACCTGCACCTTGACCGTCTCGGAATAGGCGCTGAGGCCGGGGTTGGAGGCCATCGCCATGAAGGTGTAGTCCCCTGGGGGCAGGGTGCTGAACGTAGCGATCCCGTTGAACGTCTCGATCCAGTCCCGTTGCAGGCCCACCATCCAGATCTTGATGCTCTGTTCGCTGCGGTTGCGCGTAGCCGGCGAGGCCACCTGAAAGTGCAATGGCGTGCCCGGCCAGGGCAAGACGATCTGCTGCTCTCCCGTGAACAGGTCGTTTCCGTGGCGGATTTCGGTGATCGTGACGGCCAGCGGAACGGGCTCGAAGACGTGCTCCGGGTGCAGCATGTGGGCAATGCCGCCGCTGGTGCCAATCCACACGGAGCCATCGGGCGCCTCGCGCAAGGCGCTCTGATTGACATCGTTCCAGATCAGGCCGCTCTCCTGCGTAATGTGCCGCCAGTTCTCTCCGTTCCACACAGCCAATCCGGAATCGGTTCCCACCCAGACCCAACCCCGGTGATCCGCCAGGATGGCCAAGGGAGCGAGGGGGCGCAATTCCGCGGGAAGCTGGAGGCGCCAAGCCTGCATCCTGCCGCCGCCCGGCATCAACCGCCAGATGCCGTCCTGATCGCCGGTCATCCACAACGCGCCATCGGGGGCACAGGACACAGCCAGCAACTCCCCGCGAAGAGTGGGCAGCCCGTCGATCTGGGGCCGGGTCCATTGCCCGTCCACCCCCCGCAGCAGGCGGTTGCCGGACAAAAGCCACATCGCTCCGTCGGGCGCGGAACAAGCTGACTGAACCCTGGTGGAATCTCCCAGCAACCCATCCAGGGCGGCAATCCGGTGCGGCAAGCCTCTGGACGCCCCGGCTTCGCGAAGATAGACTCCCTTTTCGTTGGTGGCAAGCAACACGCGGCCGGTGGCATCCGGGAGGGCAAAGGAGATGCGGTCCGGCAGCCTGGCCGTCTGCTCGGTGCGCCCGGTTCTCGGGTCGATGCGCAGAAGCGCGCCGGAAAACGTGCTTGCCCACAGGGAGCCGTCCCGATTCCAGCCCATCGCGCCGATCTGTCCGTAGCTCCAGCGGGCGCCTTGAAACAATGCGCCGCCAGCCCCGCTGCGGGGGTCGATCCACGCCGGTCCCTTGTCGGTTCCCACAACGACTCGATCCTGCCGATCGGCGACGATCGACCAGACCGAGGCCGAAGGCAGGCCCTGCTCAATCCCCCAACCTTCCCAGTCTGCGTATCCGGTCCAGTTGTACAGCCCGTCCCCGCGGCTGCCCAGCCAGAGATCTCCGGCAGCGTCGAAGGCCATCCCCGAAACATGGCTGTTGTGCAGCAACCCGTTGGTCCGGCTCACCATCTGCCAGGCGCTGCCGTTCCAGCGGGCAACTCCGTCGGATGCGGGAACCAGAACCCGGCCCTCGCGATCTTCGATCAGCGGAGCATGGCCGTAGATATTCTCGGGATCGGAGCCGGGAATCTCGCGCTCGGCAAAGCGCGAAGCGCCCAGCGGCAGAACGGCCACGTGCTTGCGGCCCGCTGCCCAAAGCGTGCCGGCACGATCCAGGAGCACCGCCTGCCAGTCGTCGGCAAATAGCCCCTGATCTTCTCCCCACTCGGTCACCGTTCCGTCGCGCCCCTGAGCGCGGCCCAGGAACTCGTTGTCAATCTCGCCATCGAGCCAGGAGCACAGCTTCTTGCCGCAGCCGATCCAGGCGCGGGAGCCGCTCAACGACTGGTTGACGACACTGACGCTGGAAACCTGGCCCAGATCCGGATTGGCAGCCACCTGGCGATCGCCGAAGACAGGTTTGTAGCTGACCATCCTGCCGCCGGCATCGTGCTCCAGGCGATAGAGCCGGTACTGATCCACCACTAGCAGGTGACTGGCGTCTTCTACCACGATGCTCTGGTAGCCGAGGACGTGAATCCGAGCCGAGCCGGCGGGCAGGAAGCGCTTGCCATCCCAGCGATAGAGGTTCTCGACGGTGCCAACCCATACCGTTCCCGCCGGATCCGCAACGATGCTCCGAATATCCGGCTCGGCAATGCCCTGCTCGCGGCCAAACTGCTGAAAGCTGGAACCGATGAAGCGGTAGACGCCATTCTCCGTGCCCACCCAGAGAAACCCGTCGCGATCCCGGGCCAGTCCATTCACGGCAAGGTTCTTGAGCCCTTCGGCCTGGCGGTAGGGGTGGAAAACATACTGCTGCGCCTGGACGGCCATCGAAAGCGCCAACCAGAACAAAAGCACCCGAATTGGGAGGATACGCGGCAAGCCCGGCCTTGATTGAAATGAAAACACGCCTTGGTTCTTCTTGTCGGCTCTTTAGATCAAAAGGTGGATGATTTTCTTAAATTTACATCGCGAGACCATTTCCTGCGGCGGGTTTACCCCGCCGACCGGTTTGGCGACGATTTTCCATCGAGCAGCCTCACGGCTGCGATCAGCCCAGGAAGGCGCTTTCCATGGCCTCGATCAGGGCCTCCGCAGCGGTGATGGGCGGCACGCACGTGCGGCCGCGGCACACCAGGGCCCAGGCATCGGCGCCGGCGGGCGCCGGAACCTGAAGCAGCGTCTCCGCCAGCCCCTCGGGAATGCCCCCTGGGACCAGCCGATGGGGAGCAATGCGCATCACGGTCTTGTTGACGGCATAGCGGGCGACGGCCAAAGCCTCCAGGCGATCGGCATCGGCGCCCGAGCCTACGATGGCCACCTGCACCGGATCGAGCAGCAGCCGCTCCAAGGCCAGCCCATAGCTGCCGGCGTACAGCCCGAAGTGCTCGACGATCCCGGAAAAGGAGGCCAGCGTGTCTTCGGCGATCTCGCGATACGCGCGCCGTCCGCTCAAGGCTTCAAGACGCAGCAGGGCGGAGGCGGCCGTGGGGTTGCCGGCCGGGGTCGGCGTGTCCTGCAAAGGTTTCCGGCGTGCGCCCAATGCGCCCAGGGGAACGACCCCGTCCTGAGGCGCGGCGGCATCGTAGAACGCCCCGGCTGTGCGGTCGTAGAAGAGCGCAATCATGGCGTCGGCCAGCTTGACGGCGGCCTCGTAGAACTTCATCTGGCCGCTGGCGAACCAGGCGTCGATGCAGGCGTGAACGGTAAAAGCGTAGTCGTCCAATGTGCCAGGAACCCGCTCCGCCGGCATCGCTCCCAGAGGATAGGCAATCACATGGCTCAGCGACCCCGCCCCATCCCAGGCCTCGGCCAGCAGGCGGTCCAAGGTGCGCAGCGCAAAGGCGCGCGCCTCCTCCATGCGCAGCACCCGCGCCGTCTCCAGGTAGGCCGTCACCGCCATCGCGTTCCAGCCGGTGTAGAGCGTGCGGTCGATGAACGGAGTGGGACGCTTGTCGCGGGCTTCCAAAAGCCTGCCGCGCGTCGCGGACACGACGGCGCGCAAATCGTCTACGTTGCGGCCGGTCAGGGTGGCCACATCCACCAGGCTGTGACGCACGTGAAGCACGTTCTTGGCCGGATTGTGGTGCATGTCGCCCAACTCGCCGATATCCCAGTAGAGCAGCGCCGCTTCCATGTCCGCCTGGGCGAAACCTCCCTGCTCCAGCACCTCGCGCGCCTCGGCCAGCGTCCAGGTAAAGTAGTCGCCGTCGTCGTCCAGGTTGATATCGGCGTCCTGCGAGGCATAAAAGCCGCCGCGCTCGCGATCGGTCATACAGGCGTCCAGCCAGCCGACGATCTCCACCGCGGTGGTGTGAAAATCCTCGCGGACAAAGCTCTGAAAGCCGTGCACGTAGTTACGCAGCAGCTCGGTGTTGTCGTAGAGCATCTTTTCGAAGTGCGGCACCACCCAGCGCTCGTCCACGCTGTAGCGGTGAAAGCCGCCGGCCAGTTGGTCGTAGACTCCGCCGCGGGCCATCTTCTCCAGCGTGGTAACAAAAGCCTCGCGCGCCAGATCGTTGTCGCGGTCCAGGGCGACTTCCAGCAGCAAGTCGAGCACGCCGGGGTGGGGGAACTTGGGCTGCGAGCCGAAGCCGCCGTTGCGCAGATCCACCTGGGCGAGGGCCGAGGCGGCGATCTTGTCCACCAGCGCGAGAGAAAGCTCGGCGCCCCGACCGGAGAAGCTCTCGTTGTGCTCGATGGCGCCCATCACGTTCGCGGCCGATTCCAGAGCCTCGTCGCGGCGCTCCCGCCACACCTGGGCCATGGTTTCGAGCACGCGCCCAAAACCCGGCCGGCCCATCCGGTCGCTGGGAGGAAAGTAGGTTCCGCCGAAATAGGGGCGTCCGTCGGGGGTAAGAAACGCGGTGAGCGGCCAACCGCCCTGGCCGCTGACGGCCGCAATCGCTGCCTGATAGCGCGCGTCCACGTCGGGCCGCTCGTCGCGGTCCACCTTCACGGCGATAAAAAGCCGATTGATGAGCGCGGCCATCTCCGGGTTTTCGTAGGACTCGCGGTCCATCACGTGGCACCAGTGGCACCACACCGCGCCGATGTCCAGCAGAATGGGCTTGTCTTCGGCCTGCGCCCGCGCAAAAGCCTCTTCGCCCCAGGGATGCCACAACACCGGCTGATGGCGCGCCGAGCGCAGGTAGGAGGAAGCAGCGTGTTCCAATCGATTCGTCGCAGCGGGCGTGGGGAAGTCGTCCTCGTGCATGGGCTAATCCGTTCCTTTTCGGCCTAACTCAACAGTGTAAGCGCGTGCGCCCCGGAGCCTGCCCCGAACTTGTCGACGGGCCTCGTTATTCAGGCTGGGAAGCCACGCATGGCGATTCACGCATTGCCTGTCCCTCCACAGAAGCTCCGCGCCCCATCCTTTGCGCAGCTTTTCGAAGAAAAGATGCGCAAAGGGTGGGAAACCGCAAAAGCAGACCGACCCGCGGCTGATTCCACCGAGAAAGTGGAAATCCGGCGTCCCAAGCCGGCCTGCTCCCGGTTAGCTCTTGGCCAGTTCCCCTTCGATCGCCGCAACCAGTGCCGGCGCGTCGGGCGCGGTGTCGGGCGCAAACCGCTCAACCACTTCGCCGGAGCGACCGACCAGGAACTTCTCGAAGTTCCACAGGATCTCCGGCTCCGGGTTGGGCTCGATACCGTAGCCCTTCAGCTTCTCTCTCCACGGCACTTCGGAGACGTTGACGGCCTTGGGCTGCGCCGCGACCAACGCCTTGTAGAGCGGATGCTTCTCTTCGCCGACCACGGTGATCTTGTCGAACATGGGGAAGTCCACGCCAAAGTTCATGGTGCAGAAGTTCTGAATCTCGTCGTTGGTGCCCGGCTCCTGCTGCTTGAAGTCGTTGGCCGGGAAACCGGCCACCACCAGTCCCTTTTCGCCATACTGCTTGTAGAGCTTTTCCAGCCCCTCGTACTGCGGAGTTAGTCCGCACTTGGAGGCCACGTTGACCACCAGCAGAACCTTGCCCTTGAACTCGGCCAGCGAAGCGTCCGCGCCGGTAATCTTCTTCACCGGAATGTCGTAGATCGATGCACTCATGAATTCTCCTTCTGGTCTCCGCGGTCGTCTCGCCGCAAACCAGTTCGTACTCTTATAGATGCAGTTTGAGGCGCGCCGATGCAGGCCGCGCGGATATCTTCGCCCGAGGACAACGAAGCACGGGGCGGCAAGGCTCTGGAAGAGCTTCTCCGGGCCCTTGCCGCTTCTCCGCGCCCGGCTATGGCTTGGTAGCTAGAATCAGCGGCGACGGTCCATGGGTATTGAGCGTGCGCGCATCCACGAACCCCGCCTCCCACAGCCAACTGCGTATCTCCTCGAACGAGAAAGTGTCTCCGCAGTCGGTGTTCACCAGCATGTTGACGGCGAAAACCAGTCCGTTCATCGGACCGGTCCGCTCCCGATTGACCAGGAACTCGGCAATGGCGATGGTTCCGCCCGCAGCCAGCGCGTGAAACGTCTTGGCCAGCAGCGCCTTGCTGCGTTCCGCGCCCTCGCTGTGCAGGATGTGCCCCAGGATCGCCACGCGATGGCCGCCTCCGAAATCCGCCTCGAGCAGATCGCCTTCCACGAATTGGAAGCGCTCCGCCAATCCAAAGCGGGCGACGGTCGAGCGCGTTACCGGAAGCACGCCCGGCCAATCGACCGAAGTCACGCGAACCTGCGCGGAACTCTGCGCCAGGGCAATCCCCCAGACGCCGGAGCCGGCCGCCAGATCGAGCACGCTCACAACGCTCGCAGCAGAACCCAGATCGAGATACCGGGCCAGTTCCTGCGCCACGTGATAGCTCATGGGGAAGATGTCGGTGACGAATTTCTCGAAAAATTCACTTCCCGTCGACTGCTGGTTGACGGCTGCCACGGGCCGGCCGGTGGCCACCACTTCGTTCAGCCCCAGCCATTTGGGAAGCAGGTGTTCGCTGGTGTGGCGGATGAGCCCTCCCTGGAATTCCGGTTTGGTGCTGACCAGGAAGGTCGCGCTCTCCGGCGTCAGACAGTAGCGGCCGTGCTCGTCCTTGCCGAGAAACTCGAGTCCCACCAATACGTTGAGGATCGCCGTGAGTCCGCGCTCCGAGGCGCCGGTTTCCCGGCATATCCCCTGAACGGACATGGGGCCGGCATCCAGCACATCGAAGACACGGTGACGAATTGCCGCTTCAAGAACCAAAGGCGGCGCATAGCCGAAGGCAAACTGATAGATGCGCTCGGGGGTGACGAGCACAGGGGCGGAAGTTGTCATTTCGACCTCGCTGAGATGAAGCGCTTGGGGAAAGCGCAGGGGAAGGATAGCAGAAGGCAGACACCGCGGTCGCCATCGTTTTTTTGCTTCCCCTGGACTCAGCTCAACAATTGCCTGGCCACCTTGACATACAACTCCACGGCCTCCAGCAGTTCCTTCTTGGACAGCTTCTCGAAGGGGGTGTGAGCCACATGGATCGATCCGGGACCGAGCAGCAGCGGCTCTCCCCAGTTGGTGAGCGCCGGAATGTCTGTCGAGAACTTGGCCACCATGGTGGGCAGTCCTTCGACGGCGCGCAGGCGCACAAACGGCATATCGAGAGTGAACTCCACCTGCGCCCGATCTCCGGCAATCTTCACCAATTGCGCGCGCACCTGGGCCGAGTCGGTCACCGTGCGCACCAGCACCTGGGCCTCGGCCTTGTCGGCAATGACGTTGGGGGCGTGGCCGCCTGAGATCTGTCCGATGTTGACGGTGCTGGGACCGATTCCCTCGACATCCGCCAGGGGCATAGTCAGTACCTCGGAGAGCACCTCGACCAGCTTGTGCACGGCGCTGTCGCCCAGTTCGGGATAGGCCGAGTGGGCCATCTTGCCGGTGGACTTGAAGGCCGCGCGCAATGCGCCCTTGGTGGCCAGAGCCAGTTGATTGTCGGTGGGCTCGCCGTTGACCAGAAAGCGGCTGCCCTTGGGCGTCTTATTCGCGGCCAGGGCCCCGGCCGAATCGCGCTCCTCGCCGCTGACGAACAGCAAGCCAATTCGGAATCCCGCCGCGCGCAGCGCCTCGGCGGCGGCTACCTGGGCGGCCAGAATGCCCTTGGCGTCGCAGACTCCGCGGCCATAAACAAAATCATCGTCCTCGCTGAAGGGAATGTAGGGCGGAACCGTATCCATGTGCGTGGAGAAGACCAGGTCGGGAGTCTCGCCTGCCGTGCCGGCATAGACGTTCCAGCGCGGGCCGCCTCCGGGGTTTTCCGCGGGCTGCTCGACGGGCGTCTTTTCCACCGCCCAGCCGCGCCGGGCAAGCGTCTCCGCCAGAAAATCGCCCACCGCGCCCTCGTGATAGGTGGTGGACTCGATTTCGCACAACTGGCGGGTAAAGCGGATGGGGTCAAGCGGCGAGAGATCGTTCATGATGCTGCCAGAATACCTTATAGGGCGTTTTCTTCCCTCGCGCCACCAACCCTTTGCGCAATGTGGGACAGCGGGATTACCCCAAGGGTGCCGGCACAGCCGCTGGAGTTGGGGCTGGCCAGCAACACGGCGTAGAATTTAGAGTGGCATGACCTCCACAATTGCTCCCGATCAAGCACTCCCGGCCTCTGTAGCAGAAACGCTGCGCAGCCCCGGTATACGGAGCGTTGACTTGCCCGGCCCGGCCGGACGGCTGGAGGCCCTGCTGAACGAGGGCGCGCCCCAGGCGCCTTTCGCCGCACTGGTCTGCCATCCTCACCCGCTGGGCGGCGGAACCCTGCACAACAAGGTGGTTTACCACGCCATGAAGGCCATCAACGATCCCCTTTGGGGCTTGGGCTGGCCGGTGCTTCGCTTCAACTTTCGCGGCACGGACCGCAGCCAGGGAGTGCATGACGGCCAGGCCGAGGCCGCCGATGTGCTGGCCGCAATGGAGTGGCTTGAAAACGAATACAAACGCCCCCTGGTGGTGGTGGGCTTCAGCTTCGGCGCGGCCATGGCGCTAAAAGCCTGCTGCGCCGCGCCGTTCCACCGCCCACAAGTACGCGCACTGGCCGCCCTGGGGCTCCCCACCCAGGCCGATGGCCACCCGTACCCGCATCCTTGTTTGAAAAACTGCACCGTTCCCAAGCTCTTCCTCAGCGGAGATTGCGATCGGTTCGCGCCCGCCGAAGACCTGGCGCGGGTGGCCGCCTGTGCGGCGGAACCCAAGCGGCTGACGCTCCTTCCCGGAGCCGATCACTTTTTTGCCGGTCAACTGGAGCCCATGCAACACGCGCTCTCCGGGTGGCTGAAGGAGCAATTGCAATGACCCCAGTCGGCGATTCCGCCCTCGACGCGGTACACGAAACAGCCACGGAAATCTTCACCGGCGCCATCGATGCCTGTAGCATCGGTTCAGCCTTCGACCGCCGCATTCGCATGGAAGGCAACACGCTCCATCGCCTGGTGCCCGACGGCAGCGGCCCGGAGACCATCAACCTCGCCAGCTACAAGCGGATCTTCGTAGTCGCGCTGGGCAAGGCCGCGGCCCCCATGCTGGAGGTTCTTCTGGATCGCGTCAAGCGGCGCAAGGGAATGCGCGGCATCTGCTGTTCCAAGCACTTGCCCAAATCGCGCAACTGGCGTTTTCGCTACTTCGAAGGCGGCCACCCGGTTCCCAACGAAGACTCGTTTACCGCCGCCCGCGCCACCCTGGCCATGCTCAAGAAGGCCAAGAAGGACACGCTGATCTTCTTTCTGATCTCCGGCGGCGGTTCGGCCATGTTCGATCTTCCGCTGGACCCGCAGATCAGCGTGGAAGACACCATCGCCTTTCATGAAACGCTGGTGGCCTCGGGCGCGCCCATCGGCGAGGTCAACACCCTGCGCAAGCACTTCTCGGCGGTCAAGGGCGGACGGCTGGCAATCGCCGCGCCGGAGGCGGCCAAGGTCAGTCTGCTGGTTCCCGACGTGCCCTTGCGTTCGCTGGACGCGCTCTCTTCCGGCCCGACCTCGCCCGACCACTCCACCGTGGCCGAGGTGCGCGAGTTGCTGGCAAAGTACGACCTGCCGGGAAAATTCCCGCCCGCGGTCAGCGCCTTCTTCGAGCGCGAGGACCTGCCCGAGTCGCCCGGCAACAAGGGCTGGCGTCCGCCCTTCTTTCCCAAGCTGCCCTGGCCCGCGGCCGCTCTCCCCACGCGGCAGGTCACTGCGGCCGCCACCATGTCCGGAGAAGACCCGGCCTTTCGCGATTCGGTCTTCGAAATTCTCCTCTCCGGCCACGATCTGGTGGAAAACGCCCGCACGCTCGCGCAGAAGGCCGGTTATCACGTTGAGGTAGACAACAGTTGCGACGACTGGGACTACGCCGAGGCCGCCCGCTACCTGTTGGAGCGCTTCCACGCCCTGCGCGCCCTCCATCCACGGGTCTGCCTGCTCTCCGGCGGCGAAGTGACGGTAACCCTCGGCCGGAATCCCGGAGCAGGCGGGCGCAACCAGCAGTTTGCCCTGGCCTGCGCCCTCGATCTGGCCAAATACGACGGGGAGTGCCTGACCGTGCTCAGCGCCGGCTCCGACGGCATCGACGGCAATACCCAGACGGCCGGGGCCATCGCCGACCCCACCACCGTGGCGCGTGCGCGCGCCTTCGGATTCGACCCCGAACAGTCCTTGGCGGCCTTCAACGCCTGCCCCCTCTTTACTGCCCTGGGCGATGCCGTGGTCACCGGCCCTACCGGCCACAACCTGCGCGATTTGCGCGTTTTGCTGGCCTCTCGCGACTAGCGCGGAACCAGAGTCAATGCGCCCCGGCAATGGCGATTGGCGCGATCCTTTTTCGTGGAATGGCCGGGGATGCGCGCTCCGGTCCCTGCGGCTTTGAACCGCCGGAGCGCTCGCCGGGAACCGGCCGGAACGCCCCTTCGCGCCCTTCTCCATGCGCCGGGGAGGGTAGGAACAGAAAACTTTCTGCCTCGGGCGAATTGAACCTTTCGCATAAACCGGGCAAATGCATTAGCATTGCTCTCACATACAATTCACCTGCATCAGGATTGGCCCGTGGCTCGAAAAGTAACCGGCAAAGCAGTCGCCAAGACACCCGATATTCGCACTGTTGCCGCGCTGGCAAAAGTGTCCATTGCCACGGTCTCGCGCACCATCAACGGTTCTCCGGCGGTCAGCGACCGGCTCTCGAAGCGCGTATGGCAGGCCATCGAGCAGTTGAATTACTTTCCCAATACCCACGCGCGCAGCCTGGTATCGGGCCGCAGCAGGTTTCTTGGGGTCATCGTTGAAAACATTACCAACCCCTTCTTTCCCGAGCTGATCCAAAGCTTTGAAGAGATCGCCGTGGCCCACGGCTACGAGATCCTGTTCGGCTCCTCGAACAGCGACCCGGTGGTGCTGGCCAACTGCGTGCGCCGCATGTTGGAGCGCAAGGTGGAGGGCGTAGCGGTGCTCAGCTTCGGCGCGGAAGAACCAGTGCTGGAGCAGCTGGTCCACCACAATGTGCCGATGGTGCTTGCCGAGTTCCGCCTGGGAGAAGGCAAAGTCAGCACCATTCTGATGGACTACAACACCGGCATCCGCGAAGCCGTCAAACACCTGGTCGGCCTGGGCCACACGCGGATCGCCTTTCTTGCCGGCCCCCACAAGCTGCACTCGGCCATCACCCGCGAAAACGACTTTCGCACCGCCATGGGAGCTGTCGAGTTGGCGATCCAAAAGGAATGGATCATCGAGTGCGACCACACGCTCAAGGGCGGCATGGTCGGGTTTGGACAACTGCAAGCGCTAGCCGCCCCGCCCACCGCCATCGTCTGCTCCAACGACATGACCGCCATCGGCGTGCTCCGCGCCGCCTACATGAGGAACATGCGCGTCCCCCAGGACCTTTCCGTCATCGGCTTGGACGACATCGATTTTGCCGAGTTCACGCTGCCCCCGCTGACCACCATCCGCCTCTCCCGCATCGATCTGGGCCAGGCCGCGTTCGAGGCGCTCCGCCAGCAGATCGAAGAGCCGATCAGCGCCAAGATCCAGCGCGAGTTCCTGGTGTCAACCAGCCTGGTGGTGCGCGGCTCCACGGGAGTTCCGCCGAACGGCGCCGGACAATAGAGCGCTCCCAGCCTCTGAAGCTGTCTGGGCATTCCCCGCGGAAGTCTTGGATGCTCTCTGGAACGACGCCCGAGAGCATTTTCACTGGTGGTGGAAGAAAGCTTCGTACCCCATCCATTTCACGGCTCTTCGAGGAAAAGATGTGAAATGGTTAGGAAACCTCAAAACCAACCCCACTGGAATTGTGAAAATTCTCTAATCGAGCCGGGCCAGCACCGCGCGTAGCCGCCACAGGACCGCGGCCAGAGCGGCGATCGCCGCGCCCCACAGCGTCATGGTCAGGTTGACCACCCACGCCGGCGCTTCCCCTACCCGCTTCAACAGGAAGGGCAGGAAATTCCATGCGGTGATGTGGACGAAGTCCCACGGGTCTTCGGTCATGGCCGGAGTGTTCAGGCCCCAGGCGTCCATCTTTCCGCAGGCAAAGGCCACGATGTTCTTCAGGCGCAGGGCGATCACCACGGTCGGGTGGCCCAGCGTCTCCATCTGGTAGATCTCCAGCGGCAGCCAGAAAGTCAGCGATGCCGCCTGAATGAGAGCGCTCGCTCCCATCAGCGCAACACCCGCCATCCAGACCGGCCTGGCCAGAACGCCGCGGTGGCGCAGCAGCAGCGGAACCGCCAGCAGCGCCGCCAGCTCCACCGTGGTCGAAACGTAGCGGTCTCCCCAGGAGAAGTCGCCCGCCCAGGCAAAATACCTTGAATAGAAACACAGGTACGCGGCCAGCAGCATGAAACCAGTTACGACGTAGGCCTTCACCGCCGGGCTGAATCGCCGCCACGCCACGGCAACCAGCAGAATCGTGAGAACCAGCAGCGGATCGAAGAGAAAGATCGACTTTTCCGGCGAGAAGAGCGCTCCCGCAAGGCCCACGTGCAAGGGGCACGTGAACGGGTAGTTGGCCGGCAGGGAGGGATCGCGCAGCTTGGCTTCCTGGGCCACCAGCCCGATATAGGTGTTTGTGAACGACCCGAAGCGGTAGAACTGGTAGAGCCGGTCGAGCGCACCGAAGAAGAAATAGACCGGCAGCGCGGTGGCCAGATAGCCGCGGCAGCGCAACCGGAGGGCGCGGCCCCGATTCCCCTCGAACCACAAAACCAGCAGCACAAAGAGGCCGCCCGCCAGCAGATCCAGTCCCGTGGTAAGGCGCGTCAGCAGGTTGAGCCCGAAGGCGCTCGACCCGATCAGCAGCGCGCGGCGGCTGCCGGTAAGCAGCCACTCGTATTGGAAGCAGAACCCCGCGAGGGTCAAGAGAAAGATGTAGTTGTTCTCCTGCATGTTCTGCGTGTAATGCAGGTGCGTGGTGAGCAGCAGCAAAGCCAGCGCGCCGGCCACCGACTGCCTGGTCCCGAAGCTCAACTGCCGGAGGAAGCGGAAGCACAGCAGCGCGGTCAGCACGGCGATGAGGATGTTGGTGGTGTAGCTGACAAAGATATTCGTCACGCACGGATCGGTTCCGCCGTACTTGGTGAAGATTGGGAGCCGCGCCAGGCCGGTGCCCACCACGTCCGCCGGAAACATCAGCAGCGATTGCCCGATGCCGAACCAGCTTTGGATCTTTCCTCCCCGCCCCAACACGCCGAACTCCGGGTACTCGCCGGGAAAAACGGCCGGTTCCCCGGTCCACCAGGAATGCGCGGACTGGAGCCGGTGCTGGGTGTCGGAGGTGCCCAGCTCTCCCGATTGGACAGCGAAGGCGAGAAGACCGGCCGCAAGGGCCAGCAAGAAGAGCGGACTGCGGAACCAGCCGCGAACACGATCGTTTTTTATCTGCATGGAAGAGTCTTGAAACCTGTCTCTAATATATCGATGGCTGCCCCTCCGCTCGTCCCGAAACCGGCACAACTCAAGAAAGCGCGAGAACTTCGCCCATGCGCATGGCGGTGATCTCGGCGTGCGTGGCGTCGGCGGCGGCGCGGCGATCGGCGTAGACCTGCGGCTCGCCAAAGGTGACCTCGGCGAAGAAACCCGGCGTGCCCAGCGCCTTCAACAGATGGGGGACAAACTCCGTATCGCCGAACCAGCACAGTTCCCGCTCGTCGACCCCGCCCTCGATCACGTAGCGAACCGCCGCGGCGGTGATGGGCACGCCGGCGGAGGTTGCCG
>Ga0316217_10001178_pt1 | contig 35099 bp, 33 predicted proteins | sample 1anoAmetaG_FD_203633 | JGI IMG/M metagenome (GOLD analysis project Ga0316217, IMG submission 203633) | Freshwater microbial communities from Trout Bog Lake, Wisconsin, USA - 1anoA | ecosystem: Environmental > Aquatic > Freshwater > Lake > Hypolimnion/Profundal zone | place: USA: Wisconsin...
GAATTCTCGTTCGTGCTGGTGGGCGCCGGGATCAGCGCCGGATTCCTGGGCAAGGACTTCATGGCGGTGCCGGTGGGGGTCTGCCTGCTCACCGCCCTGCTGGGCCCGACCCTGTACCGGCATGGCGACGCCCTGGCCGCCGGCCTGGAACGCCGCCTGCCTGATCGGATCAATTGGTATCTCAAGATCTACCAATCCTGGGCGGCGCGCCTTGGCCGGAGCTCCCTGGGCCGGGGCCCGGCCCCGTTGCGCCGGCCACTCTGCTTCCTGGTGCTGGACGCGGCGCTGATCAACGCCGTGGTCATCGGCGCCGCCCTGCTGAAGCAGCACCTGCCGTGGTTCCAGTCCCCCCGGGCGGCCCTGGGGCTGCTCTGCTGCCAGGCGGCGCTGCTGGCGCTGCTGGCCTGGGCCCTGTGCTCCCGGGCCGCGGAACTGGCCGGCAGCATCCTCTCCATTGAGCCCCCGCCCGGGCGCCGGCAGTTGCTGGCCTCCCTCAGCCTGGGCCTGCTGCTCCTGGTGGCGGCGCCGTCCCTGGCCCTGCTCCAGCCGTTCCTGCCCGAAGGCCCCATGCTGGCGCTGTTCCTGGGCGGCCTGGCCGGGATGCTGGGCCTGCTCTGGGCCCACGCCCACCGGTTCCCCCAGCCGGCCCGGGCCCGGGGCTCGGAATGGCTGCTGCACCGGGTGCGCGAGCCGTGGACCCAGGCCGAGGCCCGGCCCGACCCGGCCGCCCTGGCTTCCTTCCGGCTCGGCCCCCAGTGTCCCTTCCTGGGCCGGCGGCTGGGCGAACTGCCGCTGGAGGAACAGACCGGCGCCACCGTCCTGGGTCTGGTGCGCGCCGGCCGGCCCCTGGGGTCCGCCCCCGACCAGCCGCTCCAGGCCGGGGACCTGCTGGCCCTCTACGGTCGCCCGGCGGAACTGGAGGCAGCCCAGCGGATGCTGGACCCGCGGGGATAGCGGATGGGCTTATCTCATTGTTTTAATATCACTTATCCCATTCTTCCCCGTCCATCCCCTTCATCCCCGTCGATAAAAAGGCAAGGATGAAGTCGAGTCGCTGGAACAGAACGCGCCGAAGCACCCAGCGTCTTTTACGACGGGGATGAAGGGTATGGACGGGGATTAAATAGATAAAAGCAATGAAATCAATGCCAATCACGCCCCCCGTTCCTGCATCATCGCCTCCATCTGCCTCAGCGTCCTCTGGGTGTTCCAGAACCCCCACAGCGCCCCCAGCGCCCCGGTCACCATGCCGATCCCGGCCAGCCCGGCCAGGTTGCCCGGCGAGAAGAAGCCCATCCGCGCCAGTTCCACCAACAGCGGCGAGACATGGCCGATGCCGCGGTCCATGAGCAGCCAGATCCCCAGCAGGCCGGTCACCGCCAGGGCGCTGGCGGCCAGGCCCAGCACAGCGCCCTCCACCAGCAGCGGGGTGCGGATGAAGCTCTCGGTGGCCCCCACCAGTCGCATGATGGCGATTTCTTCTTCCCGGGAGAGCACGCTCATGCGGATGACGTTGCCGGTGGAGAAGCCGGCGGCCACCAGCAGCAGCACGCCCAGCGAGCTCAGCGCCGAACGCAGCAGCCGGGCGTTGCGCTGCAGGCCCTCCAGCCGCTCCTGGTCCACCACCACGTCCCCGACCCCCGGCATCGACTTCAGGCTGTCGCCCACTTCCATGGCGCGGTGGGCGGCCAGCAGGTCTGGCCGCAGGCTGAGCTCCAGCGTCTCGGGAATGGGCTCGCCCAGGCTCTTGAGCATCAGCCCCGCCTCCCGGCTGGACTCCAGGAAGCGCCGGGTGGCTTCCTGGGAGGAGATCCGCTCCACCTTGGCGAACCGGGGGTCCCGCTTCAGCCGGGTCTCGGCCTCGTCCAGGCTGGCGCCCTCGCCGGCGAACACGGTGACCTTGGCCAGGGATTCCATCCGGGCCACCCAGCGGTTCAGGCCCTGGACCAGCAGCAGCCCGCCGCCGGCCAGGAACAGGCCCAGGGCCAGGGTGAGCACGGCCAGGAAATGCTGGCCCCGGTTGCGGACCAGGTCCTTGGTCACGTCCCGGAACAGGAGGCCGAGCAGGCGGAAGAAGACCATTCAGTCGTTCCCGCCCACGGCCATGCCGAGGATCTGGCTGACACCGGACAACGGCACCGAGGTGGCTTCCGCGCTGCCGCCGCTGGGATCCTTCCAGATGAGCAGGCTGCCGGCGCCGGTGCCGGCCGGGCCCGGGGTGGTGGTGCTGGCGGGCACGTAGGTGGCGCCCAGCAGCCAGTCCAGGCTGGTGGGGTGGGAGATGATCCTCAGGTCGTGCTCCACTGAGGTCAGGGTCTTGTTGGGCGCCTGGTTGCCGCCGGCGGAGAAGTCGCCCACATTGAACATCACGATCTGGGCGTCGTAGGTGGCCGCGGGTGTGGCCGGCCAGGCTGTGCCGGGCTGGGCGAAGGCGTAGACCACGTTGTTGCTGCCGTCGTAGGCCAGGGCGCCGTAGTTCAGCGGGGCGTTCAGGCCGGTGGCGTTGCCGAACACCACGTTGATGGCCTGGTTCAGGTTGAGGGGATTGGTGGGGAACACGGTGCTGTAGCTGGTGCGCCCCTGGCGCAGCCGGGGCGAGACGACGTTCACGTTGCTGCTCGGGTCGGTGAGGGCGGTGCCGCTGCCGAACAGGCCGTAGACCTGGCCCGCCGAGCCCGCAGTGACCCCGCTGCCCCAGGTGTCGTTGGTCACCGAGATGGTGTACTGGGTCGCCGGCGAATAGGTGGTGCTGCTGGCGGCGTTGTTCGCTCCCGCGATGTTCCAGATCCGGGTGCCTGTCCCGTCCGTGCTGGTCTCCACCACGTAGAGGGTGTGGCTGCTCTCGTCCACCGAAGCCTGGCCGAACACCGAGCCGGAGGAGAACCGGTCGCTGGCGGCGTTGCCCAGGTTGAACTGCAGGATGTCCTTGCTCTGGCTCAGCGCCCCGCTCTGGTTGCTGGCGTTGTTGATGCGGGTGACCAGGCCCTGGGTGGTGACCAGGTAGAGCATGTTTGCATTGGAATCCAGGGCCAGGCCGCCCCAGGCCAGGGTCGGGGCCAGCAGGCCGGCGCTGATGGTGCGGTCCGGGGCGGGCACCGTGCCCCCGGTCTGGCCGCCGTCGTAGACCTTCTGGATGTCGTCCCAGACCAGCACGGTGTTGGTTCCGCCATCATAGACGAACAGGTTCTGGGAGCTTTGCTTCTTGTGGCAGCCCAGCGTTCCCAGCAGGACGAGCGCCGCCGGAACGCACAGGCGCCGCAGCGCTGCGCGGGGGGCCGAGGATGGGATCATGGGTTCTCCTGGAGCTATCGGGCGAAAAGGGCCTTGAGGCTGGAATTCAGTTGCTTGACCAGTTCCGGGTCACAGCCTGCGTCCACGGCGCCCCGGGAGACGGCCAGGGCCAGGTTCTTCACCGCCTCCGGACCTTCCCCCTGGAGCACCTGGGCGTTGGCCCGGGCCAGCAGCCGGTTCAGCAGCTCGTGGTGCTCCGCCGGCAGCACGCCCCTGGCGGTCTGGACGATCCGCTGGGCGAAATGGGTGAGCTTGGCCAGCCGCACCGGATCGTGGGCCGGGGCGGGCTGTGGCCTGGGCACGAACGGCAGGGGCCGGGGCTCGGTCCAGGGCTGGGCCAGGCCATCCAGGGCCTGGGTGCGGTAGCTGGCCGGCACGGCAGCGGGCGCCATGGGCTGGGGCACCGTGGCCTGGAGCCTGGGCTCGGCGGCTTCCGGCGGCCTGCCGCCGCGCACCCCCGCCATTTCCGCATGGCCGGCCACCACCAGGCCGTACAGATCCTTGGCCACGGCCAGCACCGGCTGGCCCAGGAAGGCGGCCAGCTCCTCCACGGTGAAGTAGCCGGTGAGGCTGGGCAGCAGCCTGGCTTCCCGGGGGTTCAGGCCGGTGGCGGCCTCCCCCGGCAGCAGGGTCGACCTGGGGTGCAGATCCAGCGACCCGACCTTCTGGCTGATCACCCGCCACTCGTCCATCCGGCGATGCATCTCCATGAGTACAGACGGGTTGGGTTTGGATATCGTGGCCTCCGGCGGGGCGTCGCCTTCCTCGAAATGATAGGTCCCCTCCAGCCAGAGCGCCACCTCGTACAGGGCGTCGAGCCCGGTGTGGGTGCGGGTGACCGCGTGGACGATCCGCCCGGCCTTGAGGTAGATCCTGGCCCGGCGGGCCTCCTGCTGCACGTGGAAGCACCCGGTCCTGCCCCCCTGGCTCACCAGCTGGATGATGTCCGGCAGAGGCGCTTCGCGCATGGAACCCTGGATCAGACCCTGGGACATCGGACAAACCTTTCCGGCGAGCGTGGAGTTGGCGAAAATCCTATCATGCTACGGTTTTCCCCTGGGACGGCCGGTTCGCTGCAACATTGCGCCGGAGCTAGGGGTGATCACCCATTATGAAATAGAATCAAAGGTTACGAGGTACCGCCGTGCTTTCACCCTTCGCATCCATCGAAACGGCCATCGAGGCCATCCGCCAGGGACGCATGATCGTCGTGGTGGACGACGAAGACCGGGAGAACGAGGGCGACCTCACCCTCGCGGCTCAGCACGTCACCCCCGAGGCCATCGCCTTCATGGCCACCCACGGCCGCGGACTCATCTGCGCCACCCTGGAGGGCAGCCTCCTGGACCGCCTGAACATCCCGCAGATGGTGCAGGACAACACCAGCCCGTTCGAGACCGCCTTCTGCGTGAGCGTGGAAGCCCGGGAGGGCACCTCCACCGGCATCTCGGCCCAGGACCGGGCCCGCACCATCCAGGCCCTGGTCGCCCCCGGAGCCAGGCCCGCCGACTTCGTCAAGCCCGGCCACGTCTTCCCGCTGCGGGCCAAGGCGGGCGGGGTCCTGGCCCGTACCGGGCAGACCGAGGCCTCGGTGGACCTGTCAAGGCTGGCCGGGCTCCACCCCTCCGGGGTCATCTGCGAAATCATGAAGGACGACGGCACCATGGCCCGGGTGCCCGATCTGGTCGGCTTCTGCGCCAGGCACGACCTGCCGATGGTCACCGTGGAGGCCCTGGTGGCCTACCGGCTGCGCAAGGACCCCATCATCCGCCAGCTGGACAGCTCAGAGCGGGACACCGCCTGGGGCCGCCTGCGGGTGCACCGGTTCGAGAGCCTGCTGGACGGCAGCACCCACTTCGCCTTTGTCCTGGGCGATCCCACCGGCCCCGCCCCCCTGGTGCGGGTGCACCAGGAGACCCTGCCCGAGGACCTGGACGGCTTCGGCGCGGTGGCCCCGACCCTGTTCCACGGCGCCATGAACGCCATCGCCCGGGAAGGCCGCGGGGTCCTGGTCTACCTGAGGCGGCCCCGCACCGCCCCGGAGGAGCCCGGCCAGAACCCCCAGGGCCCCCTGAGCGACCGGGAAGTGGGCGTAGGCGCTCATATCCTGGTTTCCCTGGGGGTCAAAGAAATGCGGCTCCTCAGCCGGCAGGAAAAGAAGTACATTGGTCTCGGAGGGTTCGGCCTCGATATCGTCGGCCAGGTCCATCTGGATTCGCTGTGAACATTATCAAACCAGTCAATGTCCATCCCCCCGTCCCCCTGCCCTAACTGCCCCGAACGGGGCATTTCCTGAGGAAACCCATGTCAGATCTCGTCAAGCACATCACGGACGCCGACTTCCAGAGCACGGTGGCCCAGGGCGTGACCCTGGTGGATTTCTGGGCCCCCTGGTGCGGGCCCTGCCGCATGATCGCCCCGATCCTCGAGGAACTCGCCGGCGAACTCAAGGAGAAGGCCAAGATCGTCAAGATCAACGTGGACGAGAACCCTGTCGTGGCCGGCCAGTTCGGCGTCATGTCGATCCCCACCCTGCTGCTGTTCAAGGACGGCAAGAAGGTCGACCAGAAGGTCGGCGGCCAGGCCAAGCCCCAGCTGAAGTCGTTCATCGAGCAGGCGGTCTGAAGCCGGGGCATTACCCGCGCTTCAGCTGGCTGGCGCGCCAGACGGAGGGGGAGAGGCCGGTCTCCCGGCGGAACATCCGGGCGAAGTAGGCCTGGGAGCTGAAACCCAGCTCCCGGGCGATGCCGCCGATGGACTGGCCGGAATCGGCCAGGAGCTGGCAGGCCCGGTCCAGCCGCTGGAGGCCGCGGAACCGCTGGGGGGTGAAGCCGGTCTGGGTCTGGAACGAGCGGCGGAACCAGGAGTAGCTGACTCCAAGCTCGGAGGCGAGGTTCTCCAGCCCGGTCTGGGTCCATTCGGGATCGCTGAGCAGGCGCCGGGCGTCCTGCACCAGGTTCCGCTGGCGGCCGGTGCCGCTGCCCAGGTGGGCCGCGGTTTCCAGCCGGGCGAGCAGGTGGGCCAGGGCGCCGCCCATCATCCGGCCGGCCTCGGGCGGCTGGCTCCGGGCCAGTTCCACCAGTCGGACGATGAGTCCCAGCAGGTGCTCGTCGAACCCGGTGCGGATCACCCTGGGCAGGGTGCCGAACAGCCCAGCGGCCATCCACCGCTCCATCCATTCGCCGGCGAAGTCCACGAAGTGGATCCGGCAGGTGGTCTGGGGCTCGGCCACCAGGGTGGCCCGGCCGTCGGCCAGCACCACCTCGCCCGCCTCCAGCCGCTGCCGGCGCCGCCCGGGCACGCTGAGCCCCACCGTGCCCCGCACCAGGACATGCAGGCGCCAGCCGCTGGGGCCCATGGCCGGCAGTTCGTCCCCGGATCCCACGGCGGTCACGAACAGGCCCCAGGCCTCGTCCTGGGGGGTGGGCAGGAGCTTCCAGAGGTGGCATGGGGCCTGGGCCATGGTCGTACCTCCCCTTCTACCGGCCCGGCCGGGGGTTCTCCAGGAACGGGTTCACCACCTGGAGCGCGCCCAGGCGGAAGCCCGGCTGGAGGTCATCGCTGTAGAGCACGGTGCACTGGGCCAGGAGGGCTGCCTGGATGATCAGGGCATCCCAGAAGGAGAACCCGTGCAGCCCCTGGAGATCGATGGCGGCCAGCAGATCCTGGGCGTCCAGCCGCACCAGTTCCAGCCGGGAGAGCAGTTCCACCTTGCGCCGGGCATCCGCCGGGGCGACCCCGAGCTTCCGGGTGGCCGTGACGAAGTATTCCTGCAGCACCTGGAGCGAAAGCACCCCCGCGGACTCGCCGTAGGCCCGGGCCAGGAGCTCGAGGGCGATGGCCTGCTTCCCCGGCGCGTCCAGGTCGTCCGCGTAGGCGACGATGTTGGTATCCAGGAAGAATCTAGGCACGGTGCAACTCCTCCCGCCTCCAGGTCCGGCCGGCGGAATGCCCGCCGCGGCTCGTGCAGAGCTCCCGCAATTCCTCGAAAGCGGCAGCCTTGTCGCCCTCTCCGGCGATCCGCTCAAGGTATTGGCGGATCATCTCATTCAGGCTCAGTCCCATGGCGCCCGCGGTCCGGCGGGCCTTTTCCAGCAGTCTCTGATCGATGGACAGGGTGAGATTCACTGCGGCCTCCATGTACCACATAATACGTGCGCAAGGATGCCGTGGCAAGGTGCGAGTGTCAAAAAGTGCAAATTCCCTGACAGAAGTCCAGCTATTCATATTTCCATAATCGCCCCTAGACTATCGAATCCCCCATAGGACCCCCATGCGCGAATCGCTCAGACATCTGAAGCAGTATCTGCTCAGTGGTGTCTCGTACGTGATTCCCCTGGTGGCCTGCGGCGGCATCCTGGTCGCCGTCGCTATCGCCCTGGCCCCGATGAAGGCCGGGATCGGCCCGGATTTCTCCCAATCTCCTATCCTTAAGCTACTTATGGATATCGGCACCGCCGCCTTCTCGCTGGTGGTGCCCATGCTGGCGGGCTACATCGCCTTCGGCATGGTCGACCGGCCCGGCCTGGTGCCGGGGTTCGTGGGCGGGTTCGTGGCCAATTCCCTGGGCGCCGGGTTCCTGGGCGGCATCGCCGCGGGGCTCATGGCGGGCTGGTCGGTGATGGCGGTGAAGCGGATCCCCCTGCACCGCACGCTCAAGCCGATCCTTCCGATCCTGATCATCCCGGTGCTGTCCTCCCTGGCCGTGGGCAGCATGCTGTATTTCCTGCTGGGCAATCCCATCAACGAACTGATGACCTTCCTGGCCCACAGCCTGCGCACCCTGGGCAGCGGCAACCAGGTCCTGCTGGGCGTCCTGCTGGGGGCGATGATCGCCTTCGACATGGGCGGCCCGGTGAACAAGACCGCCTTCTTCTTCGGCGTCGCCATGATCCGCGAAGGCAACCCCACCGTCATGGGCGCCTGTGCCGCCGCCATCTGCATCCCGCCCCTGGGCCTGGGCCTGGCCACCCTGCTGGCGCCGGCCAGCTGGAGCAAGCGGGAGCGGGAATCCGGACTGGCGGCGCTGGCCATGGGCGTCATCGGCATCACCGAGGGCGCCATCCCGTTCGCCGCGGCCGACCCGTTCCGGGTGATCCCCACCATCATGGCCGGAGGCGCCCTGGGCGGCGCCATCGCCATGGTGGGCGCCGTGGGCGACCACGCGCCCCACGGCGGCCTGGTGGTGCTGCCGGTGGTGGACCACATCGCCTGGTTCCTCCTGGCCATCGGGACCGGGACCCTGGCGGTGGCCCTGACCATCAACCTGCTCATCCGCGCCAAGGGGGACGCGCCCGTCCCGGAGAATCCATGAAGCTCATCGCCATCACCGCCTGCCCCACCGGCATCGCCCACACCTACATGGCCGCCGAGTGCCTGGAGTCCGCCGGCAGGAAGCTCGGCCACCAGATCAAGGTGGAGACCCAGGGCGCCATGGGCATCGAGAACGAGCTCACCCCCGCCGATATCCAGGGCGCCCAGGCCCTGATCATCGCCTCGGAGGTGCCGGTCCTGGGCCGGGACCGTTTCCGGGACATCGGCCAGGTGCTGGAAGTGCCGGTCCAGCTGGCCATCCGCAACCCGGCCGGGATCTTCGCCCGGCTCCACTGAATCAGAACCCCGTATCCCCGGCGCGGGGGCTCCGCGCTCACCTGCTCCCTCCCCACTCCACGAAAGGAATCCCCATGAAGCTCTCCCGCTTCGCCACCACCTCACTGGCCGCCTCGCTGCTGGTCCTGGGCGCCACCCAGGCCTCGGCCCAGACCAAGAAGCTCACCATCGCCGGCATCGTCTTCCAGGAAGACCAGTTCATGAAGACCGTGCTGAACGGCATGAAGAGCGTCGCCGACAAGAACGGGGTCGAACTGCTCACCGCCAATACCGCCAACCAGATCTCCAAGGAAGTTGAGGTCGTCAACACCTACACCGCCCGCAAGGTGGACGCCATCTGCATCACCTACCTGGATCCCGCCGCCGCCTCCATCCCCGCGGTCAAGGCCGCCAACGACAAGGGCATCAAGATCATCAGTTTCAACAACACCCTGGCCGCCGACTTCCCGGTCGCCACCGTCCAGTCCAACAACACCAGCCTGGGCTCCGGTTCCGGCAAGGCCGCCGCCGAGTACATCAAGACCGTGCTCAAGGGCAAGAAGACCATCAAGGTCGCCGTGATCAACTACAAGGCCCAGCTGCCGCCCGAGAGCAACATGCGCCAGGACGGCTTCTGGAACGAGATCAAGGACATCCCCGGCGTGGTCCTGGTGGGCGAAGCGTCCGCCCCCCAAGCCGACCAGGCCGTGAAGAAGGCCGGCGACATCATCACCGCCAACCCCGATCTGGACATCTTCTACGGCTGCAACGACGGCGGCACCAAGGGCGCCGTGCTGGCGGTGAAGAACGCCGGCAAGAAGATCGGCGTGTTCGGCATCGACATCGACAAGCAGATGGTCAGCTTCCTGGAGTCCAAGGACAACATCCTGCAGGCCACCACCGGCCAGGACCCCTTCAAGATCGGCGCGATGAGCGTCGATTTCGCCATCAAGGCGCTCAAGGGCGAGCCGGTCGAGAAGATGGTCATCGTCCCCGGCAAGACCCTCAGCCGAACCGATCCCGCCGCCATCAAGGCCTTCGCGGCGAGCCTGTAGCGCCACCCCGGCAGCCTTCCCGCCGGCCGCGGCGGGAAGGCTCCCGGATTCCTGGAGGGAACATGGACCCGATCAAGCTGGAAGTCAGGAACCTGGGCAAGACCTACCCGGGCACCGTGGCCCTCGAGGGCTACTCGGGAGTGATGCACGGCGGCCAGGTCTACGCCCTGCTTGGCAAGAACGGCTCCGGCAAGAGCACCCTGGTCAAGTGCATCTCCGGCGCGGTGCTGCCCACCAGCGGCGAACTGTTCCTGAACGACCGCAGGCTGGAGCTCAAGTCGCCCCAGGACGCGCTCCTGGCCGGCATCGCCGTGGTCTACCAGGAGCTCAGCCTGGTGCTGGACTTCAGCGTGGCCGAGAACATCCTGATCGGCCGCTACTTCAGGAAGGGCCCCGGCGGCGCCATCATCGACTGGAAGCGCACCAACGAGAAGGCCGCGGAGATCCTGGCCAGCCTGCGCATCGATGTCCCGGTCACCGCCAAGGTCTCGAGCCTCAGCCTGGGCCAGCGGCAGATGATCGAGATCGCCAAGGCCATGTCCTACAACCCCTCGGTGCTGATCCTGGACGAGCCCACCTCGGCCCTGGCCCAGTTCGAGGTGGAAAGCCTGTTCCGGGTGGTCCAGCGCTCCCGCGCCCAGGGCCTCATCGTCATCTTCATCACCCACAAGCTCAACGAGATCCGCGGGGTCGCCGACCAGGTCACGGTGCTCCGGGACAGCCGCCTGGTGGGCACCATCCCGATCGCCGAGGCCAGCCCCAAGACGCTGGTGGACATGATGTTCGGCGAGACCCGGATCCTCTCCCGCCCGGCCGGGCTCGACGTCTCGGACCAGGTGGTGCTGGAGGCGCGCAACCTCACCCGGAAAGGCCGCTTCCAGGACGTCTCCTTCAGCCTGCGCCAGGGCGAGATCCTGGGCATCGCCGGGATGCTCGGTTCGGGCCGCTCGGAGCTGCTGCGGGCGATCTTCGGGGCGGACCCGCTGGACGCCGGCGAGATCATCGTCCACGGGACCTCCATCACCCGGCCGGAGATCCCGGCCATGAAGCAGCTGGGCGTGGCCATGACCCCGGAGAACCGCAAGGACGAGGGCCTGGTCCAGAGCCTGTCCATCAAGGACAACCTCAGCTTCGCCAGCCTGTCCTCCATCGCCTCGCTGGGCTTCATCAACGACCGCCGGCAGCAGCCGGTGGTGCAGCGCTGGATCCAGGAACTGCAGATCAAGGTGGCGAGCGCCGAACACCCGGTCTCCTCGCTCAGCGGCGGCAACCAGCAGAAGGTCGTCGTGGGCAACTGGCTCAACACCGCGCCCTCCATCGTGTTCTTCGACGAGCCCAGCCGCGGCATCGATGTCCAGGCCAAGCAGCAGGTGTTCCAGATCATGTGGGACCTGAGCCGCAAGGGCCTGAGCGTGATCTTCGTCTCCACCGAGCTGGAAGAGCTCATGGAGGTCTGCCACCGGATCCTGATCATGGACCACGGCCGGATCACCCAGGAAACCACCCCCGAACAGACCACCCTCGACCAGCTTTACGCCATGTGCATGGAGGCCTGATGTCCGCCCGAACCTTCCGCAACCTTGTCAGCACCTTCGCCCTGGAGCTGATCCTGCTGGCGATCATCGGCTTCCTGGCCCTGTTCGCCCGCGGCTTCGCCAGCTGGGACAACTTCCTCAACATCATGCGCAACGCCTCTACCACCGGCATCATCGCCTTCGGCATGACCTTCGTCATCATCTCCGGCGAGATCGACCTCAGCGTGGGCTCGGCCATCGCCTTCTACGGCTGCCTGTGCGCGGTGATCACCGAGAAGCTCACCGGCCGCGGCTTCCCCATGGTCCCGGTGATCATCCTGGCCCTGCTGGCCTGCTTCGCCATCGCCATCCTCACCGGCACCTTCACCGGCTGGGTCCGGCACCGCTTCAGCGTCCCCACCTTCATTTCCACCCTGGCCTGGATGGCCGCCCTGCGCGGCGGCGCCTACCTGCTCACCAACAGCTTCCCGGTCACCCCGTTCCCCGAATGGTTCCAGTTCTTCGGCAGCGGCTACGTGCTCGGCATCCCGTTCCAGGCCATCGTCTTCCTGGTGGTGTTCGGCCTCACCTGGTTCCTGTCCCGCTTCACCACCTTCGGCCGTTCGGTCTACGCCATCGGCGGCAACGCCGAGGCGGCGAGGCTCAGCGGCATCAACGTCCTGGGCCGGCGCATGACCATCATGGCGCTCACCTCGGTCCTCGCCGTGATCAGCGCCATCGTCGTCGCCTCCCAGATCCAGGCCGGCAACCCCACCGTCGGCACCTCCTGGGAATTCACCGTGATCTCCGCCTGCGTCATCGGCGGAGTCAGCCTCATGGGCGGCAAGGGCCGGATCTGGGGCACCTTCGTCGGCGTCATGTTCCTGGAGATCATCCTCAACGGCATGACCCTGATGAACGTGGACGAATACTGGCAGTACGTCGCCAGGGCCGTGCTCATCCTGGGCTCGGTGCTGATCTACCAGAGCCAGGAGATGAGGCAGCGGGACTAGCAGGCGTAGCGGAGCTTGCTCTGCGTAGGCCTGCTTGTGCCTGGAACGGGCGCTCCGTCCCGCCGAGGCCGGCCGGTGCTAGCTTGGCCCCACTTCGTCGTCATTCGTGTCCCTGACCTTCTTTCGTTGCTGGATTCGGCGTGCAAGGCACGCCTCACTTCAGCAACGGAAAGGCAGGGAATCCTGGTTTCGTGTCGCATTGGGATGATTCCGTCTCCGAAAGCTCTCCGGACGTTCGGGTGGTGTCGTCGTAGGAGTGTCCAATCCGATGGCACACGTCCCCATACCGAAGTCCGTAACGCCGCAGGCTAACAGGCGTTGCGGAGCTTGCTCCGCTTACGCCTGCTTGTGCCTGGAACGGGCGCTTCCTCCCGCGCATGCCAGGCGGTGCGAGGTGCGCCGCCAGGCGCGCCGACACTGCGGCGAAAACGGCCGAGCATCCGGGACACGCATGATTTCGCAGACGGACTACCGTGGCGCGCTGGAGCCGCGTTCCACCAGTTCGCCGCGCAGGACCAGCTGGCGGGTCACCTTGTCCGGCGCGCTGATGCGCTGCAGCAGCAGTTCGATGGCCTCCCGGCCGATCTCGTAGGTGGGCTGGGCGATGACGGTCAGCCCGGGGTCCATCAGCCGGGTCCAGGGCATGTTGTCGAAGCCCGCCACGGCGATGTCCCGGGGCACCGCCAGGCTGGTCTCCCGCAGCGCCTCGGTGATGCCCAGCAGGATCAGGCCGCTGCTGGCGATGACCGCCTGGGGCGTCTGGTCCCGCCGCAGCACCGCCAGGGCCGCCTCGCGCGCCTGGTCGGCCATGGGCCGGACGCCCTGGGCCTGCACCGGCAGCTGGTGCCCGGCCATGGCAGCCTGGTGCCCCTCCAGCCGCTGGCGCCCGGTGGCGCTGTCGGCGCCGTAGAAGAACACGATCTGCCGGTGGCCGTTGGCGATCAGGTGCTCGGTGAGCCGGAAGGCGGCGTCGTGGTTGTCCAGCAGCACCGCGTCGGCCTCGATGCCGCGCTCGAAGCGGTCCACCAGCACCACCGGGAAGCTGAAGTCCGCGGGCGAGAAGTGCGAGAGCAGCTGGAGCGAGGGCGAGAGGATCACCCCGCAGACCTTCTCGTCGGCCATCAGGTTGAGGTAGGCGGCCTCCTTCACCGGATCCTCGTCGGTGTTGCAGAGGATCACGCTCATCTGGCGGGCGAACGCAACCTCCTCCACCGCCCGGCTCACCTCGGTGAAGAAGGAGTTCCGGATGTCGGACACCAGCAGGCCGATGGTGTCGGAACGGCGGGAGCGCAACCGGCGCGCCGCCAGGTCGGGCCGGTATTCCAGGGCCTTGACCGCTTCCAGCACCCGCAGCCGGGTGGGTTCGCTGACCACCGGCAGCCCGGCCAGGACTCTCGAGACGGAGGCCACGGAAACGCCCGCCAGCTTTGCCACATCCTTGATCTTGACCAATGGAGTTCTCCGAATGTATTCGAATACATTTTCCCGAGGATAACCGGGAGCCCGGGTGCAGCGGAGGGATTTCCCAGGGTAGCTCATTATTCCCTCCGCGCCACCTCCAAATGCTGGAAATGGCCGGCCAGCCATGGTTATGCCGCACTTCCGGCCCTGGGCCGCCCGGTCCCCCGGGGGGTGCCGGCGGCCGTCCGGGCGCCCCGCACCGGAGCGCCGGGCCCGGATGCTGTTTTGACCATATTTTCCCTTGTGACGTATGGAATACAGGCTCAAAGAAAAATTATGAAAAACAGAGTTGACAGGGCTTTTTGTAATCGTTTACTGTTAACTCAATCTTTGAACAAAATCATATCCACCCCAACCACCACATCCTCTAGGGAGAACTGAGCGATGAGAGAAAAGATCCAGCAACTAGGCGGGTTCCTGGCCGGAATGGTCATACCCAACATCGGCGCCTTCATCGCCTGGGGCCTGATCACGGCCCTGTTCATTCCCACCGGGTGGATCCCCAACGCCACCTTCGTCAAGCTGGTGGGTCCGATGATCACCTACCTGCTGCCGCTGCTCATCGGCTACACCGGCGGCAAGATGATCCACGGCGTGCGCGGCGGCGTGGTCGGCGCGGCGGTCACCATGGGCATGATCGTCGGTGCGAGCATCCCCATGTTCCTCGGCGGCATGATCATGGGCCCCCTGGGCGGCTGGTGCATGAAGAAGGTTGACGGGATGCTCGAAGAGAAGATCCCCGTCGGCTTCGAAATGCTGATCAACAACTTCTCCGCCGGCATCCTGATCACCATCCTGGTCATGATCGCCCAGGTGGTCATCAGCCCGGTGGTCTCCGGCGTCAGCAACGGCGCCGGCGCCGTGGTCGACATGCTGGTCAAGGCCCGCCTGCTGCCCCTCGCCGCGATCATCATCGAGCCCGCCAAGATCCTGTTCCTGAACAACGCCCTGAACCACGGCGTGCTCGCGCCGCTGGGCGTGGTCGCCGCCAAGGAGACCGGGCACGCCATCCACTTCCTGCTCGAGACCAACCCCGGCCCCGGCCTGGGCCTGCTCTGCGCCTTCTTCTTCGCCTCCAAGGGCATGCTCAAGCAGTCCGCCCCGGGCGCCATGGTCATCCACTTCCTGGGCGGGATCCACGAGATCTACTTCCCCTACGTGCTGGCCCACCCGATCATGATCCTCTCCATGATCTGCGGCGGCTTCTGTGCCGACCTCTGGTTCGTCATCAGCGGCGCCGGCCTGGTCGCGACCCCTTCCCCCGGGTCCATCTTCGCCTACCTGGCCGTGATCCCTCCCGGCCAGCACTTCCAGGTCCTGACCGGTGTCGCCATCGGCGCCGTGGTCTCCTTCCTGGTGGGCGCCTTCATCCTGAAGGTCTACCCCGTCCACGAAGAAGAGGCCGAATAGTTCCCGGCTGTCCCATACCGTTCTGCTTGATAGCGATAGACCGAGCTTGATCCCAGCAGGTGTGGCAGCCTTCACATGGTAAAATACTTACCGCGCGCCGCACCTGCTGTTCTTTTTTCAAGGGGGCTTCCATGCCACTCTCCATTCCCGCCGCCAACATCAAGACCATCATCTTCGCCTGCGAGGCCGGGATGGGCTCCAGCCTGATGAGCGTCAACTCGCTGAAGAAGAAGCTGAAGGCGGCCAGCGTCGCCGATATCTCCGTCGTCCACATGCCCGCCCGGGAAATCCCGCCCAGCGCGCAGGTCGTCGTGGTGCACAAGAGCCTGGCCGACGTGGCCCGCTCCAAGGCCCCCAACGCCGTGGTCGTGACCTTCAAGACCTTCCTGAACGACCCCGTATTCGACCAGCTGGTCAAGTCGCTGGCGGACAAGACCGAGGTCGTCGCCACCGCCTGAACCCCGGCCCCCGAAGCGGAGGGGGTGATTCAATGACGTTCCCGAACGACCCCGGAGCCTGCCAGCCCCTGCAACGGCTGGCAGGCCGGCCTGAGGTCTGCGCCCCGGCCTGAACTTAAGGACTCCGACCATGTTCACGCTCACTCCCGACACCATCGCCCTTCACGCCCACGCCACCGACAAGCAGGACGCCATCCGCAAGGCCGGCGAACTGCTGGTGAAGGGCGGCCGGGTGCTGCCCGGCTACGTCGAGGACATGCTGGCCCGGGAAGCGTCCATGTCCACCAGCATGAACAACGGGGTCGCCATTCCCCACGGCAAGGACCCGAACGTGCCCTGCGTGCTCAGGACCGGGATCTCAGTGCTGCAGCTGGAGGAAGCGGTGCCCTGGGACGAGGACGAGACCGTGTCCCTGGTCATCGGCATCGCCGCCCTGGCCGGCGAGCACATCGGGGTGCTGACCAACCTGTCCGAAGTGATCGAGGACGAGGCCAAGCTGGACGAACTGCTGCACACGGCCGACCCGCAGGTGGTCATGGCCTACCTGAACCCGCCGGCCGAGGCCGAGGATGCTCCGGGCCCGGCCGAACCCGTCCCCGAGTCTGCCGGGCCGTCCCCGAAGCGCGCCGACCTGGTGATCATGTTCCGCCTGGGGCTGCATCTGCGCCCGGCCACGGTGCTCGCCACCCTGGCCAAGCAGTTCAAGTCCGACATCCGGATCACCTGCAACCAGAAGCGCAAGAGCGCCAAGAGCAACACTTCCCTGGTGAGCCTGGGCGCGGTGTTCGGCTCCGCCCTCACCCTCGAGGCCGCCGGTGAGGATGCCGAGCTGGCCGTGCACACCCTGGCCGCGGCGATATGGGAGGGGCTCGGCGAGACGGAGATGGGCCCCGCGCCCGCCGGCGCAGCCCCCGCCCAGGTCCCCGCCAGGACGGAACCTTCCACCCCCGGCGTGGCGCGCGGCATCGCCGCGGCGCCGGGCATCGCGGTCGGCCCGCTGTACCAGTACCGGCTCGACGAGGTCAGCCTGGAGAGCCTGGACGCGCCGGCCTCCGGCGGCCTGGGCCTGGAACAGGCCCTGGCCCAGGCCAGGCTGGACCTTTCCGGACTGCGCAAACAGAAGGTCGACCAGAAACTGGCCGCAGAGGCGGTGATCTTCGAGGCCCAGATGGAGATCCTGGAAGACCTCGACCTGATAGGGTCGGTGCAGCAGCGGGCCGCGGGCGGCGAATCCGCCGCGCGGGCCTGGCATGCCACCCTCGCCGAACTGGCCGGGGAGATCGCCGCCCTGGGCGACCCGGTCCTGGCCGGGCGGGCCGCCGATGTGCATGACGTCCGCCGGCGCGTGCTGGGCCTGATGCTGGGCACCGCCGGCCAGGGGCCGGCCCTGCCGGACCATCCGGTGGTGATCGTGGCCCGGGACCTTTCGCCCTCGGTCACCAGCGGGTTCGACTCCGCGCGGGTGCTGGGCTTCATCACCGTCGACGGCGGGCCCACCTCCCACGTCGCCATCCTGGCCCGGGGCATGGGGCTCCCGGCCGTGGTGGGGGCCGACGAGGCCATCCTCGCGCTGCCGGACCAGACCCGGGTGATCCTGGACGGCGGCAAGGGGACCCTGGACACCCAGCCGGACCCGGAAGCCTTCCAGCGGGCCGCCGAGGCCCAGAAGCTCTGGCAGGACCGCCGCCGGCTGGCCCTGGAGCAGGCCGGCCAGTCCGCGGTCACCCTGGACGGGCGCAAGGTGGACGTGAGCGCCAACGCCGGCTCGCTGAAGAACGCCGAAGAGGCGATGCGCCAGCACGCCGATGGCATCGGTCTGCTTCGCACCGAGTTCCTGTTCCTGGGCGAGCGCGAGCTGGCCCCGAGCGAGGAGGAGCAGTACCAGGTCTACCGCGCCATCGCCGAGACCATGCAGCAGCGCCCGGTGATCATCCGCACCCTGGACATCGGCGGCGACAAGCCGGTGGCCTACCTGCCCATGGCCAGGGAGGACAACCCGTTCCTGGGCGTGCGCGGCCTGCGGCTCTGCCTGGCCCGCCCGGACCTGTTCCGGGACCAGCTGCGGGCGATCCTGCGCGCGGCGCGCCACGGCAGCCTGCAGATCATGTTCCCCATGGTCAGCGACCTGTCCGACCTGAAGCAGGCCCGGGCCATCGTCGAGGAGGAGCGCATCCGCCTGGACGCGCCCCAGGTCAAGCTCGGGATCATGATCGAGGTGCCCTCGGCCGCGCTGCTGGCGGACCAGCTGGCTCCGGAAGTGGACTTCTTCTCCATCGGCTCCAACGACCTGACCCAGTACACCCTGGCCATGGACCGGGGCAACCGGGACCTCGCCGCCCGGCAGGACGGGCTGCATCCGGCCGTGCTGCGGCTGATCGCCCAGACCGCCGCCGCCGCCCACCGGCACGGCAAGCGGGTGGACCTGTGCGGCGAACTGGGCAGCGACGAGGCCGCCATCCCGATCCTGGTCGGGCTGGGGCTGGACGAACTGAGTGTGAGCGTCAAGGCCGTACCCACGGTCAAGGCGCAGGTGCGCGGCCTCACCCTGGCCGCGGTGCAGACCCTGGCGTGCCAGGCCCTGGACTGCGCCAGCGCCGCTGAAGTGCGGGAACTGGTCAAGAACTTCAACGAAATCTGAAAGGACCCCGACATGGGCGAGAATTTTGAATCCTACCGCTCCCTGGACTACCCGCTCCCCGAGCAGAGCCTGGCCTGGAACCTTTACGGCGTCGGCCTGGAAAGCATGGGCAAGGACGGCAAGCCCGAGCCCTTCGCCGTGCCCGAACCCGGCGACGACCAGCTGCTGGTGCGCATCGACAGCGTCGGCATGTGCTTCTCGGACATCAAGGTGCTCAAGCAGGGCAGCAGCCACGCCAAGCTCTACAACCGCGACCTCACCGTCGAGCCCACCCGGCTGGGCCACGAAGTCTCGCTCACCGTGGTCAAGGCCGGCAAGAACCTGGCCGGGACCTACCATGCCGGCCAGCGCCTGGCGGTCCAGCCCGACATCTACCAGGACGGCCGCTGCATGGCCTACGGCTACGCCACCCCCGGCGGGCTGGTGCAGTACCACCTGATCGGCAAGGAGGTCCTGGACACCGACTCCGGCGCCTGCCTGCTGCCCGTGGCGGAGGAGATGGGCTACGCCGAGTCCTCCCTGCTGGAGCCCTGGGGCTGCGTCATGGGCGCCTACACCCAGCGCCGCCGCCTGGCCCCCAAGGCCGGAGGGGCCATGTGGATCGTCGGCAAGCCCGGCGACACCACCGCCTTCACCTGCTCCCTGGCCCTGGCGCCCAAGGTCATCGTCCTCACCGACGCCCCGGAGTCGGCCAAGGCCATCGCCGCTGCCACCGGCGCGCGGATCATCCAGCGGGACGGCCTGGCCGTGGCCGGCTACAGGGCCCTCAGCCAGGAGATCACCGGCGGCGCCGGCTTCGACGACCTGGTGCTGCTGAACCCAGAATCCGCCCTGGCGGTGGGCGAAGCGGCGAAGCACATCACCCGCTACGGCACCTGCAACCTCATCGGGACCCGTCCCCTGGACGGTCTGGTGGAAGTGGACCTGGGCCGGCTGCACTACGACTTCATCGCCTTCTACGGCAGCCAGGGGCCCGACATCGCGGCCTCCTACGGCGCGGCGCGCAACCGCTGCGAGATGCGCCCGGGCGGAACCACGGTGTTCGTGGGCGCCGGCGGCCCCATGGGCCAGATGCACGTCCAGCGCGCCCTGGAGCTGCCGGACGGTCCCAGGCTGATCATCGCCACCGAAGTGAGCGACGACCGTCTGATGACCCTGAAGGGCCTGTTCGAGCCCCTGGCGGTCAAGCGCGGCCGCACCATCCTGTTCTTCAACCCGGTCACCTCCAGGCAGAGCTTCCGCGACTTCGTCATGGAAGCCACCGGCGGCCAGGGCGCGGACGATGTGGTGGTCAGCGTGCCGTTCGCCTCGCTGATGACCGAGGGCGACACGGTGATGAAGCCCGATGGCATGCTGGTGCTGTTCGCCGGGGTCCCCAACGGCACCTACGGCGCGGTCAACCTCAGCAACGTCTACCTGGCCAACGCCCAGTACACCGGCACTTCCGGCCTGACCATCGCCGACCAGTCGCTGGTGATGGAGCGCCGGCTGGCCGGGACCCTCTCCCCGGGCCGTTCGGTGGCCGCCATCGGCGGCCTGGACGCCGCCCCCGAGGCCATCCAGTCGGTCATGGAAGGCCGCTACGCGGGCAAGGTCGTCATCTTCCCGCAGATCCGGAACCTGCCGCTGATGAGCCTCAAGGAACTGCCCGAGCGCATGCCCGAAGTGGCCGCCTTGCTTGGCGAGGACCTGATGTGGACCAACGAGGCCGAAGCCGTGCTGATCGAACAATGCTGGAAAAAACCCTGAACCAGGAGCTCCCATGATCTACACCCTCACCCTCAACCCCGCAGTTGATCGGGAGCTCACCGTGCCGGCCGTGGAGTTCGACTCGGTGCTGCGCGCCAGCGAATCCCGGGTGGACTTCGGCGGCAAGGGCTTCAATGTCTCGCGCCTGCTCAAGAGCCTGGGCAAGGCCAGCACCGCGGTCGGCTTCCTGGGCGGGCGCTCCGGCGAACTGCTGCAGCACGGACTGCGCGACCTGGGCATCGGCACCGACTTCGTCTGGGTGTCCGGGGAGACCCGGACCAACATCAGCATCGTCACCGAGTCCCACAAGCACTACATCAAGGTCAACGAGAAGGGGCCCCTGGTCTGCGAAGCCAGCCAGGAAGAACTGCTGGCCAAGATCGACAGCATCACCCAGCCTGGCGACTGGTGGGTGCTGGCCGGCAGCCTCCCGCCCGGGGTCGGGGACGATTTCTACGCCCGGATCGTCCGGGTGCTGAACAGCCACCAGGCCAAGGCGGTGCTGGACACCACCAGCGAATCCCTGCGCCTGGGCTGCGCTGAGCACCCGTTCCTGGTCAAGCCCAACATGGAGGAGGCCCAGTTCCTCACCGGGCTGCCCATGGCCAACCAGAACGGCGTGGCCCTGGCGGCCAACGAGATCCGCGCCATGGGCGCCCAGAACGTGGTCATCTCCATGGGCAAGGCCGGCGCCCTGCTGCAGACCGGGATCGGCAGCTGGATGATCGGCACCCCGAAGGTCCAGGAGAAGAATCCCATCGGCGCCGGGGACTCCATGGTCGGCGGCCTGGTCTGGGCCCTCACCGAGGGGCACCCGCTGCGGGAGGCCCTGGCCTGGGGCGTCGCCAGCGGCGCCGCCACCGCCAGCCAGGGCGGCACCGAGGTGGGCTCCAGGGCCCTCATCGAACAACTGGTCGAGCAGGTTTCATTCACAACTGTCTAGGAGGTCTTCCATGCCCTATGAGCAGCATCAGGAAAAGCAGTACGCCAAGGACGTCCCGGGCACCTACCAGGCCGCCCTGGGCGCCATGGCCAAGCTCAGCGGCCAGCAGGTGTCCTCGGCCCCGGCCAAGGGCCACCTGGAAGTGAAGTTCCCCAAGGTCATCCTGGGCGAGACCCTGGGCGAGCGCACCTACCTGACCTGCGACGTGAAGCCCCAGGGCGACGGCAGCCTGGTGGTGGTGGACGCCTACCCGCTGGACGCCGTGGAGCGCAAGCTCATGTTCGGCGCCCGCAAGGGGGTCACCCTGGCGGTGGTCAACCTGTTCATGAAGTCCCTGGACGAACTGTGCCAGTGAAGCAGTAGGCATTCCCTCGGCGGGGGTTGCCGCCATCCGGGAGAGGTGGTCCATGCGTCAACTCAGGGGCAAGGCGGTCGTCGCCCAGGGCGGTGGTCCGACCGCGGTCATCAACCAGAGCCTGGTGGGAGTGGTGCGGGAGGCCCGCAAGTCGCCCCTGATCTCCCACATCTACGGGGCCCGGTTCGGGGTCCGGGGCATCCTCAACGAGGATTTCCTGGACCTGGGCATGGCCACCACCCACAACCTGGAGATGGTCGCCGCCACCCCCTCCTCGGCCCTGGGCTCCACTCGGGACAAGCCGGACCAGGACTACTGCGCCCGGGTGGTGGCGGTGTTCCGCAAACACAACGTGCGCTATTTCTTCTACATCGGCGGCAACGACTCCGCCGAGACCTGCCGGCTGGTGTCCAGCTACGCCGACCAGGTGGGCTACGAACTGCGGGTGGTCCACGTGCCCAAGACCATCGACAACGACCTGCTGGTGAGCGACCACTGCCCGGGCTACGGCTCCGCCGCCCGGTTCGTCACCTCGGCCTTCGCCTGCCTGGACATGGACAACTACGCGATCCCCGGCGTGTTCATCGGCGTGGTCATGGGCCGCAACGCCGGCTGGCTCACCGCGTCGTCGGTCATGGCCCGGCGCGACCCCCGGGACGGCCCGCACCTCATCTACGTGCCCGAGCGGCCCTTCCACACCGACCGGTTCCTGGACGACGTTGAGCGGGTGTTCTCCCAGAACGGCCGCTGCGTCGTCGCCCTGTCCGAAGGCATCGTCTCCGCCGACGGCCGGCCGGTGCTCATGAGCCTCCAGGGCGAGCACGAGCTGGACCCGTTCGGCAACCTGCAGCTGTCCGGCCGCGGCACCCTGGGCGACGCCTTGTCCGACCAGATCAAGCAGCGGCTCAAGATCCAGCGGGTGCGCTGCGACACCTTCGGCTACCTGCAGCGTTCCTTCCTGGGGATCGTCTCGGAGGTGGACGTGAGCGAGGCCCGGGACGTGGGCGAGACCGCCGTGCACTTCGCCTCCAGCCGCGGCACCAGCGGGTCGGTGGCCATCCGCCGCACCGGCGACTACTCCGTGGACTACTTCCTCACCCCGCTGGAGAGCGTGGCGGCGGGCACCAAGTCGCTGCCGCCGGAGTATCTCAAGGGAGAGCACGACATCGACGAGAGGTTCCGGGACTACGCCCGGCCGCTGATCGGGACCATTCCGCATTTTGACCGTATCATAGCCCCCGCCGTGGAGTTCCAGCCGGCGACTTAGGGGGCGGCTGCGGCATGATCCGGGTCCCGGTACTTCATTCGTTGCTGGATTCGGCGTGCGGGATCTGCTTCGCGATGGCTTCCAGGGCTTCCAGGTCCTCCTCGTCTGCTGCGAGGGCTTCCGCCAATAGTCGAGGGTGAGGGGCTGGCGCTCCTTGACCCTGAGTTAGCCCTGTTCCAGGAAGATCACGACGAGGCGGTTCAGGGTGTCCACCTCGTCGGCGCTCAGGTAGTTCTTGGCCACGATGACATCGCTCTTGCGCACCCGCGTGGCGGCCCACGAGGTGAGGGCCATGTTGGGGGATGCAGGATCGGCCCGCGATACCACTGGCCAGAATCATGGGCAAGCTATAGAACAAGGTTGACCGCTGAACCTGTCGCCCCCCTTCGGTTTGAACTGTCAAGGATTCCTTGACAGTTGCCTCCTGGCTTAACTCGCCTTCTCCCAATATGTTCTTGGCGTGCAGGCTGACGTTCTGCTTGGTGGTGGCGAAAAGATCGGCGATTTCCACCTGGGAAAGCCATACGCTCCCCCCCATGGCTCAGAGCCGTACCAGGGCCTTGCCGTCGTCTGTCCGGTAGAGAATGACCTCTGCGCTCATAGAGTCAGTTCCTTCAATAAGGGGCGCACTTTCAAGTTGTTCCTCCAAAAACTCAGGTATTCCGGCAGACACCAGGCGCATCCAGCGCCTCAGCAAGCAGTTCACATCCCCGGGAATTCCGCCGTCAGCCTACCGCGTCACCAGCACCGGCTCGAACACCACCGAGCGCGGCGCCATGCTGCTTCCGCGCATGCGCTCCAGCAGCATGGCCGCGGCCTGGGCGCCCATCTCCAATGCGGGCTGGCGCACGTAGGTGAGCGGCGGCTCCAGCAGTTCGCCCACCTCGCCCAGTTCGTCGAACACCACCAGGTCCAGGTCCGCGCCGAGCTTGAGCCCGGCTTCGCGGATGGCCTTGAGCGCGCCGATGCCCATGAGGTTGTTGGCGGTGATGATGGCCTGGGGCAGCGGCCGCTCCGCCAGCATCTCGGCGGTGAGCCGGAAGCCGTCCTCCAGGGTGAAGTCGCCGTAGCGGATGGAGCCCTCGTCCATGGGCAGCCGGTAGCGGTCAAGGAGCATGCGGAAGGCGTCGTTGCGCTCCTGGCCGTTCACCGTCCCCTGGGGCCCGCCGATCATCCGGATGGAAGTGCGGCCCAGCTGGCTGAGGTGGCCGATGAGCAGCGACAGGCCGGAGACGTTGTTGCTCTTGACGCAGTCGTAATCCGGACTGATGGAACGGTCCACCAGCACCACCGGCAGGCCGCGCCGCTTGAGCAGCGGCAGCGCCGCCCGGCTGTGCATGGCCGGCACCAGGACCAGCCCGTCGATGCGCCGCTCCAGGAGGTCGGAGAGGTAGCGCTCCTCCTTCTCCGGGCTCTCTTCGGTGTCGCACAGGATGGGGGTGTAGCCGGCGGCGGACAGGGTCTTCTCCACGCCCTTCACGACCTTCACCAGGAACGGGTTGGTGATGTCGGTGATGATCACGCCCACCGAGTCGCTGGACTGGGCCTTGAGGCTGCGGGCCAGCTTGTTGGGCGCGTAGCCCAGCTTGGCGATGACCTTGTTGATCCGGACCAGGGTGTCCGGGGATACCGTCTCCGGGTTGTTGACGGCCCGGGAGACCGTCGCGCCGCTCACCCCGGCCATCCTGGCGACATCGTAGACCGTGACCATGGGGGTTCCTCGGATGAGAGCGATTGCACTGCGAACCCGGCCTGAAAGCCAGGTCAATGCTGGAGTATAGCAAACACGTTTCAGGTTCCGATGAAATTTCAGATGCAAAAGCGGCAACGATTGCAGTTATTTTTTTAAAAATTTTTCTATGTGACGTTATGAAAGTAGGTTACCTTATGAAATCGATTGCATCACTCAGTTGAAAATGAAGGCAGGCCAGGCGGAGCCGGTGAGGCCCCGAAGCAGGAAGGCCTGAAGGTGCGGCACGGACAGTCCCGGGCCGCCGGAAGCGCTGCGGGGCCCGCCCCGGTCCCAATTCCTGGAATCGCAGTTGCCGAAGGAGGTGGTCATGCATGAAGAACTGGTAAGAATGGAGAACATCGTCAAGACCTTCCCGGGGGTCCTGGCCCTGTCCAACGCCCGGTTCGACCTGATCGCTGGAGAGGTCCACGCGCTCATGGGCGAGAACGGCGCCGGCAAGTCCACCCTCATGAAGATCCTGGCCGGGATCTACAGCAAGGACTCCGGCGCCATCACCTACCTGGGCAAGCCGACGGACATCCCCAACCCCCGGGCCGCCCAGCACCTGGGCATCAGCATCGTGCACCAGGAACTCAACCTGATGAACCACCTGAGCGCCGCCCAGAACATGTTCATCGGCCGGGAGCCCCGCCGCGCCATGGGCGCGCTGGTGGACGAGAAGAAGCTCAACGAGCAGGCCCAGGAGTACTTCGACCTGCTCAACCTCGGCCTGGACCCGCGCGTGCGCATCGGCGACCTGACCGTGGCCAAGCAGCAGATGGTGGAGATCGCCAAGGCGCTCTCCTTCAAGTCCCGGGTGCTGATCATGGACGAGCCCACCGCCTCGCTCACCACCTCCGAGATCGAGGAACTGTTCCGCATCATCCGCGGCCTCAAGGCCCAGGGCGTGGGCATCGTCTACATCTCGCACAAGATGGACGAGCTCAAGCAGATCTCCGACCGGGTCACGGTCATGCGCGACGGCCAGTACGTGGGCACCGTGCCCACCGCCGAGACCAGCATGGAGACCATCATCAAGATGATGGTCGGGCGCACCCTGTTCGAGACCGCCCGCAACGCCGAGGCCGAGGTGGCCGGCGAGGTGTATCTGGACGTGCGCCACCTCAACTGCGGCCGCGCGGTGCGTGACGTGAGCTTCACCGCCCGCCGGGGCGAGATCCTGGGCTTCGCCGGGCTCATGGGCGCGGGCCGGACCGAGGTGGCCCGGGCGGTATTCGGCGCCGACCCGGTGGATTCCGGGGAGATCTGGGTCAAGGGCGCGCGGGTCAGCATCACCCAGCCCAAGCACGCGGTGGCCGCCGGCATCGGCTACCTGTCCGAGGACCGCAAGCGGTTCGGCCTGGCCCTGGGCCTGGGCCTCGGGACCAACACCGTGCTGGCCAGCCTGTCCCGGTTCCGCGCCGCCCTGGGCTGGATGCGGGACGGCGCGATGCGGGCGGTGGCCGAGCAGAACGTCCGGACCCTGGCCATCAAGACCCCGAGCATCAGCCAGAAGGTCCAGTTCCTCTCCGGCGGCAACCAGCAGAAGGTGGTCATCGCCAAGTGGCTGAACCGGGACTGCGAGGTGCTGATCTTCGACGAGCCCACCCGGGGCATCGACATCGGCGCCAAGCAGGAGATCTACAAGCTGCTCAACGACCTGGCCCAGGAGGGCAAGGTCATCATCATGATCTCCTCGGAACTGCCGGAGATCCTCCGCATGAGCCACCGGATCCTGGTGATGTGCGAAGGGCGGATCACCGGCGAGCTCAAGGGCGCCGAAGCCACCCAGGAAAAGATCATGTTCTACGCCACGCTGCGCGAAACCATGGTCGCCGGTCACGGCGACAAAAACCACTAGGGAAAGGGGACATCATGGCCGGTACCACCACTCAGTCCAGAGGCGGCCTCCTCGCAGCCGCACTCGTCTCGCCGGACACCCGCAGGAAGTTCCTGGCCTTCGCCAGCCTCATCCTGATCGTGGTGATCTTCTCCATCGCTTCGCCGAACTTCTTCCAGACCAGCAACCTGCTGTCCATCCTGCTGGCCACCGCGGTCAACGGCGTGCTGGCCATCGCCTGCACCTTCATCATCATCACCGGCGGGATCGACCTGTCGGTGGGCACCCTGATGACCTTCTGCGCGGTCATCTCCGGGGTCTTCATCACCTTCTGGGGCATGCCGCTGTGGGTGGGGGTGCTCATGGCGCCGGTCACCGGCATGCTCTGCGGCCTCACCACCGGAACCTTCGTGGCCAAGCTGAAGATCCCGCCGTTCATCGCCACCCTGGGCATGATGATGGTGACCAAGGGCCTGTCGATGGTCATCTCCGGCACCAAGCCGATCTACTTCACCAACACGCCGGCCTTCTCCAGCATCTCCATGGACTCCATGGTGGGCAGCGTGCTGCCCAAGGTGCCGATGCCCAACGCGGTGCTGATCCTGCTGGCGCTGGCAGTGCTGGCCTCGGTGGTGCTGAACAAGACCCTGCTGGGCCGCTACTGCTTCGCCCTGGGCAGCAACGAGGAGGCGGTGCGCCTGTCCGGGGTCAACGTCGACCGCTGGAAGATCGCCATCTACGCCCTGGGCGGGTCCATCTGCGGCCTGGCCGGACTGATCATCGCCAGCCGGCTCAATTCGGCCCAGCCGGCCCTGGGCCAGGGCTACGAACTGGACGCCATCGCCGCGGTGGTGATCGGCGGCACCTCGCTCTCCGGCGGCGAAGGCACCATCCTCGGCACCATCATCGGCGCCTTCATCATCAGCACCCTCACCAACGGCCTGCGCATCATGTCGGTGCCCCAGGAATGGCAGACGGTGGTGACCGGCGTGATCATCATCATCGCGGTCTACCTGGACATCCTGCGCCGGCGCAAGCCCAGGACCAGCCCGGTCCCCGCCGCGCTTCCCCCCGCCGAGGCCGTCAAGGCCTAGGCTTGCCGCGGCAACTGAACACCCTTCTCCACCCCACTGCCGATCGTCTCGTCGGCCCACTCCCCAAGCCCGGTCCGCCCCACGAGGCAAGCGGACAGAACCCCAAGACAGGAGTTGCACCATGAAGATCGCTCTCACCACCGCGCTCGTCGCCGTCCTCGCCGCGCTGGCCCCCGCCACCGCCTCCGCCCAGGGCACCACCTACATCCCCCTGATCTCCAAGGGCTTCCAGCACCAGTTCTGGCAGGCCGTGAAGGTCGGCGCCGAGAAGGCGGCCAAGGACTACAAAGTCACCATCACCTTCGAAGGCCCCGAAAGCGAGACCATGGTCGACAAGCAGATCGACATGCTCAGCGCCGTGCTGGCCAAGAAGCCGCAGGCCCTGGGCTTCGCCGCCCTGGACAGCGAGGCCGCGGCGCCCCTGCTGAAGAAGGCCCAGGCCGCGCATATCCCGGTCATCGGCTTCGACTCCGGCGTGAAGAGCGACATCCCCGTGACCACCTGCGCCACCGACAACCTGGCCGCCGCCGCCCTGGCCGCGGACAAGATGGCCGAGCTGATCGGCAAGTCCGGCGAAGTGGCGGTCATCGCCGCCGACCAGACCGGCAAGAGCAACATCGACCGGCGCGACGGCTTCGTCACCGAGATGAAGAAATACCCCGGCATCAAGGTCGTGGACATCCAGTACGGCGGCGACCTGCTCCAGGCCTCCGAGGCCACCAAGTCGATCATCCTGGCCCACCCCGGCCTGAAGGGCATTTTCGGCGCCAACGAGGGCTGCGCCAACGGCGTGGCCAACGGCGTGCGCGAGCTGGGCAAGGCCGGCAAGCTGGTGGCCATCGGCTTCGATTCGGGCAAGGCCCAGATCGACAACGTCAAGAGCGGCCTGCTGTCCGGCAGCATCACCCAGAACCCGGTGGGCATGGGCTACAAGACCGTGGAAGCCGCGGTCAAGGCGCTCAAGGGCGAGAAGCTGCCCAAGGTGATCGACACCGGCTTCTTCTACTACGACGCCAAGAACTACACCAGGCCCGAGATCGCCGCGGTCCTGTACCAGTAGGCCATTCGACCGGCGCGCGGTCCGGGCCCCCCGGGCCGCGCCCCCCTGGAGCCAGCATGTTGATCGGCATTCCCTCCTGCATCGGTCCTGAACTGCTGTCCCTGATCCACCGCATGGGTCACGGCGACGAGCTGGTGCTGGCCGACGCCTTCTTCTGCGGCGAGACCTTCGGCAAGCGGGTGGTCCGGGCCGACGGCATCCGCATTCCCGAACTGCTGGACGGCATCCTCGGCCTGGTCAACCTGGACGATTTCGTCCCGGACCCCCTGGTGATGATGCAGCCGTCCCCTGGCGACTTCCTGGACCCCGCGGTAGAGCGCAGCTTCCGGGCCGCGGTGGACCGGCACTGGCCGGACGCGCCTCCCATCGCCCGCATGGAGCGGTTCGCGTTCTACGAGCGGGCCCGCAATGCTTTCGCGGTGGTCATGACCGGCGAGACGGTAAAATACGGAAATATCATCATCAAGAAGGGCGTCATCCCCGTGACCGGACCGTCAAGATAGCGGTCTGTCCGGACTTCCTTTCAGGAGCAGGCCCATGGGCGATTCCAAGGATATGGATTTCCTGACCATCGGCGAGCTGCTGGTGGATTTCTGCCAGACCGCCCCCGGGCCGCACGGCTATCCGCAGTACGAGGCCATGCCCGGCGGAGCCCCGGCCAACGTGGCGGTGGCCATGGCCAAGTGGGGCCTGCGCGCCGGGTTCATCGGCAACGTCGGCCAGGACGCGCTGGGCGCCATGCTCGCCGCCACCCTGGAGCAGAACGGGGTGGACTGCAGCCGGCTGCTGCCGTCCCGGCAGACCACCTCCCTGGCCATGGTCAGCCTGGCCCCTGACGGGGACCGTTCCTTCGCCTTCTACTGGAAAGACACCTCCTGCGCGACCCTCGAGGCGCGTCTGGCCGAATCCGGCAACGTGGGCTCGCGGATCTTCCACTTCGGTTCGGTCACCCTCAGCACACCCCAGTCCCGGGAGACCACCCTGGCCGCCGTGCGGGCCGCCCGTGACGGCGGCGCGATCATCAGCTTCGACGCCAACCTGCGGCCGGGCCTCTGGGCCTGGGAACCGGAACGGGCCCGGGAGCCGATCCTGGAGGCCATGGCGCTTTCCGGAATCGTCAAGCTGTCCGAGGAGGAGCTGTACTTCCTGGCCGGGGTCCAGGCCGCGCCCGGCGCCATGCTCCGGGACGATCCCCGCACCGGCCGGCTGATGGCCGGACTGCGGGAGGACACCGGGGTGGAACTGCTGTTCGTGACCTTCGGCAGCGAGGGCGCCCGCTGGCTGGGGCGCCGGGGCGAGGGCGCGCTGGATTCCCTCAAGGTCAAGGCCGTGGACACCACCGGCGCCGGCGACTGCTTCATGGCCGGCGTGCTGTCCCGGTTCCTGGCCCTGGGCCGGGACCTGCCGGAACTGTCGGCCGGCGACTGCCTGGAAATGGCCCGCCGGGGCGTCACCGCCGGGGCCCTGTCCACCACCCGGCGCGGAGCCATCCCCTCCATCCCGGCCCTGGACGAGATCGCCCTGCGCCTGCCGGCCTGAACGGCCCGGTACCGCTATACTCGGGGCCAGGAGCCGCCATGGATTACCGTCCCGACGATAACCGCTACCAGAGCATGGCCTACCGCCGCTGCGGCCGCAGCGGGCTGAAGCTGCCGGGGATCTCCCTGGGCCTGTGGCAGAATTTCGGCGGCCTGGACCTGTTCGAGAACGGCCGGGCCATGGCGCGCCGGGCCTTCGACCTGGGCATCACCCACTTCGACCTGGCCAACAACTACGGCCCGCCCTACGGCAGCGCCGAGGAGACCTTCGGCCGGATCCTGGCCAAGGACCTGGCGCCGTACCGGGACGAGCTGGTGATCTCCTCCAAGGCCGGCTACGACATGTGGCCCGGCCCCTACGGCGACCGCGGCTCGCGCAAGTACCTGGTGTCCAGCCTGGACCAGAGCCTCAAGCGCATGGGCCTGGCCTACGTGGACATCTTCTACCACCACCGGCCCGACCCGGACACGCCGCTGGAGGAGACCATGGGCGCGCTGGACTTCATCGTCCGCAGCGGCCGGGCCCTGTACGCCGGGCTCTCCAACTACAAGCCGGAGGAGACCCGCCGGGCCGCGGCGATCCTGCGTTCCCTGGGCACCCCCTGCCTGATCCACCAGCCCTCGTACAGCATGTTCAACCGCTGGGTGGAGGACGGGCTGCTCCAGGCCCTGGAGCAGGAAGGCATCGGCTGCATCGCGTTCTCGCCGCTATACCAGGGCCTGCTCACCGACAAGTACCTGCAGGGAGTCCCGCAGGGCTCCCGGGCCGGCCAGGGCGGGACCCTCGCCGGCCGGTTCTCCGAAGCCAAGGTGGAACTGGCCCGGCGCCTGGACGAGGTGGCCCGGGGCCGCGGCCAGAAGCTTTCGCAGATGGCCCTGTCCTGGGTGCTGCGCCAGCCCGCCGTGACCTCGGCCCTGATCGGCGCCAGCCGGGTGGGCCAGATCGAGGACGCCGTGGCCGCCCTAAGCGCGCCGGCGTTCGGCGCGGAGGAACTGGCGGCCATCGAGGCCATCCTGCGGGAGAACTGATTCAGTCGATGATGTTGAAGATCTCGCGATAAGCTGATTCTGCGTATGGTATGAATTTTTCATACACAGCGCGCCATTCCGCAGAAGTGGAGAACGCCTTCGCTCCCTGCTCGAATGCGGAGAGACTCTCGAATTCCAGTTCGAACACGAGCGTGTAGGAAGTTCCGACCAGGTCCGTGAGCAGCCGGGAGGCGCCCTTGATCCCGATCTTCTTGTTCACTTCGCGGATTTCCCTGAATGCTGCGATGGCGGGTTTCGCTTGCCCGAACTTGAGCCGGAAAATGTTCCGCACGACGATCATGGCGTCCTCCCGATGGGCCGGCCGCGGGGCCAGGTGGTTTCGTGGATCCAATAGCTGTTTTTTGCAAGTTAGCCTTGGTGGGCGTTAGCCAATATAGGCCAACCCAACAAGCAGGCCATCGCGAGCTGAACTTTTCAGGGACCCGGACCTGTGCGGTTGGCTCACTCCGCAGCCAGCGGCGCCGGGAGAAGGGGCTTCAGGCCCACTTTCGGGTCCCCGAGACAGCAGGCCTAACGGGCGTCCTTGCGGTTCAGCACCAGGCGGATCTGGTTGCCCTTGGGGTTGTGGCTGACCTCGTCCATGACCAGCTGGATCATGGCCAGCCCGCGGCCGCACTGCCGGCCCAGGCTGGTCTGGGTGAACCGGCCGACCTCGGTGGTGTCGAAGCCCGGACCGTCGTCGGTGATCACCGCCTCGAACCGCTGGGGCGTGATGAGCAGGGCCACATCGATGCTGCGGGCTGCGTAGCGCGGATCCGCAAGCCGCTCCTGCGCCAGGGCGGCGAACGGGTCCGGCTCGGTGAACAGGTCGCCCTTCAGGCTGGAATCCATCTCCAGGCAGCCGTGCTCCAGGGCGTTCACCAGGGCCTCGTGGAAGGCCATGCCGATGACGTCGACGTTGGTGGGCTTGGCCAGCCCCATGGGCACCAGCCGGTCGGTCATGTGCCCGACCATGCTCGGGATGTCCAGTTCGTCGGCCCGGAACAGGAAGTGCCGGCGCTCCTCCACCAGGCCGCGCAGGCCCACGGCGGTCCGCCTGAGTTCCCGGTGCAGTTCCACCAGGTGGAACACGCTGCTCACCAGGTCCCGGATGGCCAGGGGCTTCTGGAACAGGTTGGAGGCGCCCATGCGCATGGCCCGGATGGCGAAGTCCAGGGTCGCCTCGCCGGTCATCAGGATCACCGGCAGGCTGGGCCTGGAGGATTTGACCCGGTTGATGACATCGAAGCCGTCGACCCCGTCCATGTTGATGTCGGTGATCACCAGGTCGAACTGGGGGGATTCCGGATCCTCCAGCAGGCGCAGGGCGCGCCGCCCCTCGGAAAAGGGATGGACCTTGATGCCGTAGTGGGTCAGGGCCTCCGCAACCATCCCCAGGACGTTCGGATCATCGTCGATCAGGAGGATGTGGGGGGGGGTGGACGGCATGCGCTGGTTCCCGGGGCAGGCCCGGCCTCCCTTAACTCTACCGTGGCTCAGGTAGGATTATCTGAATTAATTCCCACGTTTTTTCCAAAGCGCCGGCCAATGATTCCGGGAGCACGACGGCGTTCCCGGCCTTGGCAGGCCTGAGCGGTCCGGCCGCCAGCTCCGCGCACACTTCCCCGGCCAGGTTCCCGGCCTCCACCACCCGCACCAGGCCGGCCTGGCGCAGAGGCGCCACCAGGTCCTCGAAATTGGCGAAGCCGGGCCCCAGCAGGGCCGGCACCCCCCAGCGGACCGGTTCCAGCGGATTGTGTCCGCCGCTCCAGGCCCAGCCTCCGCCCACCAGGGCCAGGGTGCCTTCGGCGTAGGCCCCGGCCAGCTCGCCCAGGGTGTCCAGCAGGAGGATGTCCGTGCCGGCCCAGGCCTCCGGACCGGCAGGCCAGGTGCCGGAGCCTCGCCGGTAGGGCAGCGACCCGGACTGGAGCAGGTCGGCCACCGCCTGGAACCGCCGGGGCTGGCGCGGCGCCAGGACCAGGCGCAGCCCCGGATGAGCCGCGCGGGCCTGGCGCCAGGCGTCCAGGACCAGTTCCTCCTCGGTTTCCACGGTGTTGCCGGCCACCAGCACCGGGTCGGCGCCCCAGGCCTCGCGCAGCGGTCCCCAGCCCGGGTGCGCCGGCCTCGGCGCGGGCAGGTCGGCCTTGAGGTTGCCGCCCAGCGCCACCCGGGGCGCCCCGAGCTGGCGGAAGGCGGCCGCCGAAGCTTCGTCCCTGGCCGCCACCAGGCTCAGCCGGGAAGCCGCCCGGGCCATCCAGGCCCGGCCCCGGGCCAGGCTCCGCCCGGTGAGCCGGCCGTTGACGATGCAGGAGGGGATGCGGCGCCTGGCGAACTCCCGCAGCAGATTGGGCCAGATCTCGGTCTCGAGGCTGATGAAGGCCCCCGGCGGGCGCCGCAGGAAGGGCTCCAGGCCGCGCGGATCGTCCAGCGGGAAGGCCCCGCCGGTGATCCGCCCGGAGCCCCGGTCCCATCCGGGCAGGCGCTGCTCCAGCAGCGCAAGGCCCGGCGCGGTGCCTGTGGTGACGTGGATCCGGTGGCCGGCGTCCCGCAGCCGGCCCAGGATGCCCTCGGCCAGCAGCAGCTCGCCCACGCTCACCGCCTGGACCCAGATCCAGCCGGGCCGCAGTTCCGGAGGCTCCGCGGCCAGCCGCATCCGCCAGCTGGGCGGCAGGCCCCTGGACAGGGCGCGGGCGCAGCCGCCCGCCAGAGTGACCGCCGCACAGTAGCTGGTATCCACAATGTCCATGGTCTAGCCTCCCATGAACGCTCCGGGAAGGCATCATGGAAGGTGGGGGCCCTTCCCGCCCTCTTCTGGAAAGGTCGCAGATGCTGGATGTGCTCATGGTCACCGGTCCCCTCGGGGCGGGCAAGACCACCGTGGTGAATCAGCTGCTCAAGGCCGAGCTGGCCCAGGGGCGCAGGGTGGCGGTGCTCATCAACGAATTCGGTTCGGTGAGCGTGGACGGGGCGCTGGTGGACGCCCAGCGGCCGGAACTGGCGGACATCGCCAACCTGGTGGGTGGCTGCGCCTGCTGCAGCCTGCGCGGCGACGTGGTGGCGACCCTGGCGGGATGGTGCGGCCTGCCCGCCGACGTCCGGCCGCAGCGGGTGGTCCTGGAGACCACCGGCCTGGCCGATCCCACCGACCTGGTGGACCTGGAGCAGGAACCGGAACTGGCCGGCCGGCTGCGCCTGGCGGGCTGCCTCACCGTGGTCTCGGCGCTGACCCCCCTTGGGCACCTGGAACAGCGGCCGCTGCTCCGGCGCCAGACGGCGCTGGCCAGCCAGGTCTACGTGAGCAAGGCCGACCTGGACCCCAGCCTGGCCATGGCCTGGGAAAGCCAGATCCGGGCCGCCTTCCCGGGCCACGCCATCCAGGCCTCGCGCCTGGGGATGGCCGCCGGGGCCCCGGATCCCTGGGCCGGGACGATCCCCGCCGGGCGCCCGGATCCAGAGCCGGCGGGGTTCGCCGCCGCCCGGGCCCTGACCCTGCGCTTCGACCACCCGGTGGATCCCGAGGCCCTCGAGGCCCTGTTCCTGAAGACGCCGGCCCAGGGCGAACTGCTGCGGGCCAAGGGCATCTGCGTCTTCCCCGGCTGGCCCGCCCGGCATGACGGCAGCGACCGCTGGGCCTTCCAGTGGGCGGACGGCCGCCTGGAGGTCTCGCCCCTGCCCGCCTCGGCCGAAGGGCCGGCCGCCATGGTGGCCGTGGTCATCGGCGCAGGGCTGGCCTGGGACCAGTGGAAGGCAGCCCTGCGCGGCCTGGAGCGGCCTCCCGCGGGCGCCCGGCGCAAGGTCGCGCTGCGCACCCCGGACGGCCCTGAACCAGGGTAGACTTGCGCCAATCCCGCCGCCCAAGGCCGCCGTCCCGATGCCCTTCGCCTCCGATCCGCCCAAAGCCCTGGCCCTGCTCGCCGCCGCGCTGGCCTGCGCCGGCCTGGCCAACCACTGGGCCGGACCGGAGCGGAAGCTGGACTGGACCGGCTGGGCGCCGCCGGCGACGGTCCAGGCTGTGGCCTCGGCGACGCCGCCGGCCCTGCCGCAGACGATTCCCGGGGTGACG
>Ga0316217_10001180_pt1 | contig 35084 bp, 6 predicted proteins | sample 1anoAmetaG_FD_203633 | JGI IMG/M metagenome (GOLD analysis project Ga0316217, IMG submission 203633) | Freshwater microbial communities from Trout Bog Lake, Wisconsin, USA - 1anoA | ecosystem: Environmental > Aquatic > Freshwater > Lake > Hypolimnion/Profundal zone | place: USA: Wisconsin...
ATGGCGAGGAGGAGCGCCGCGGCTCGACTGAGTTCGCCGAAGTCTGAGGCGAGGCGAAAAGCATGTCGCCCTTGGGGTGGGTCGGAAAAGGCCCGTCTGCGGCGTTGTCGAGGCTCAGGGTCCAAGACGAAGCATGCGAAGAAAATCCGGCGATGCCAAGCTGTTTAGCCGCAGGAAACGCCGCATGAAGCTGGAACTGATCGGCATCCCCGCCAGTGCATTTGCAGTGAAGGGTGGCAAGTGCCATTCCAAGTTATCTGCCGCGGGAAATAAACCCAACCGCGATCGCCAGCACGGCATTGATGCAGATGACCAAGAGCAGGGCGGCATAGAGCAGGACGCTGGCGTGTAGCAACCACTGGCAGACGGCCAGGGACGTTTGGCGGGCAATCCACAACGTCGCCAGGTTCAGCATGGCCAGCGCCAAGATCAAAACCAGCAGGCCTTGCCAGGCGTTTTGCAGGTCCGGCAGGCTAAGGGTGATGTGGCTGCCGATGCAGATCACCAGATAGGCAAGGACCCAGAAACGCCAACTGCTGATATGGGCGGTACTTATCAGGCCGACCAAGGCCTGCCCCGATGCGGTGATAACGTCCAGGGCCAGCATGGTAACGCCGTGGGTGGTTTGCAGCGTGTCGGTCGGTGTCGCGCCTTGGTTGGCCAGTGGTACGCCCAGCAGCCAGCGCAGCAACAGCAGTACGATGACCGAGCCAAACCAGATCGGGCCGGTGCCGATGAAGAAGTTACCGATGCGCTGGTAGAGGCTGCGGTTATCGAAGGAATGCCGGACATACCCCAGCGTCTGCGCGTGGGGTGCAAACACCTTTATGGCGAGGATCTTGTGTCCGAAAACCATGCAGAAGAACGCGTGGCCCAGTTCGTGGATCATGATGCCCGGCGCCGTCAGCCAGATATAGATATCCCTGCCGCAGATGCCGGCGGCGCGGTTGCGCACATAGCCTGAAACCAGTTGCAGGATCGACGCCAGCAGCAACAAGGGGCCAAAGAGGATGAGCAACTGCTGGCACGTCAGCACGGCGCATTGGCAAAGATAGGAGACGAGCATATTCACGCGAACACCGGCGGATAAGAGACGCCCAGATAAAGTGCATCAGCGCCGATGGCGGAATCGGCGATGGTGGCAACCGTGGCCACCGGTTTGGTAACCGCCGCGGTCGCGGGCACGCTCCGCTTGCGCGCCGGCGTGGCGGTGGCCGGAACCACGGCTGCCGACGACGCCACCGCGGCGCTGCCGGGGGCTTGGGCCGTGACGGTTGCCGGGATGATTCCTGCCGTTGCGTTGGTCACGGTGCCAGCACCGGCCAGCGTGCCGGCGGCTAACTTGCTGTCGTAGTTGGGCGCCATCGCCTGATAGTCCAGGATATCCACGTGGCCATCATGATTGAAATCGCCTTGCGACCAATCATAAGTCCCGGTTTCATCGTAGTGCGGAGCCATCTGCTGATAGTCCAGAATATCTACCGAGCCATCGAAATTGGCATCGCCGGCCAAGGTATACGCCACCTCGACATTACCGGTGGGCACGGTACTGATCTCGGTATGATCGGCATAGCCGACGGCGTATTTGCCGCTGGCGCCGGAATTGACTGTGCTGCTGATCATGGCGCCGTTGCTGGCGTTGCCGCCCTTGCCGGCACCCCACACCACGGCGTTGGCCACGGCAGACAATGGCGAGGCGCCGTCGCCATAGTGCAACAGCAGCACGTTGTTGGTGATGTCCAGGGTGGCGCCGACGTTGATGGTCAGCGTGGTTTGCGTGTCACGGTAACCGCTGAGAATGCCGGAGGTGGTCTGGGTAGCCAGCACCAGCGTGTTGGTGGAAATGCCGTTGCCGATGGTCAAGTTCCCGGCGCCGGTCAGGTTGGCGATCGTGCCGTTGCCGTCGATTTCGACGGCACCGTTGTTCACCAGCGCGGCCTGGGTGAAGTTGCCGGCCAGCAGGGAACTGCCGGCATTGACGGTGGTGCTGCCATTGCCGCTGATCGCCGCGAGCTGGACCAGTGCGTCACCGTCCCCGCCATCGGCAACCAGCGTGTCCACCTTGAGATAACTGATGTTGCCGGTATCGACGATGCTGGGGGCATCGCCAAATCTATTGGGATCGCCGATGAGGGTGGTGTTGCCGATCACCGTCAGGGTCTGGGTGGTGGGGTTCCAGGTGGCGGCGCTGGCGGTGGCAAGCCAGGCGGGAACAATGCTCTGGGTGATGGCGGCGCTGGTGCTGGTGGTGAAATTGCCATCACCGCTGTAAACCGCCACGACCAAATAGTTGCCGACCCCTAGCGCCGTGGTGGTGTAGGTGGCGGTATTGCCGCTGAGCGTAATGGGGCTGCCCACGTTGCCGTCATCGATCTGGAACTGCACGGTGCCGGTGGCGCCGCTGCCGCTGGCGGAGGTGATCGTGGCCGTGAAGGTCACCGCTTGATCGTAGTTGGACACCCCGATGCTGGAGGTCACGGCCGTGGCGATAGCCGCCTGGTTCACGCTCAGGTTGATGCTGCTAGTGGCGGTACTATAGTCCGCCGTATCGGTGGGGGTGAAAATCACCGAAAGACTCTGCGTGCCGGCCGGCAACACTGTGCCCAAGACTGGGCTGTAGACAAAAGTGCCCGGCACACTGGCGGTGGCGTCAAGCTGCGCGACGCTGAGCGCCGTGCCGTAAGTGATGGCAGCAGGTGTGGCCCAGGTGATGGTCGGGGTAACCTGGTTGCCCACTTCCAGTTGCACGTCATTCCACGCGGGGTAATAGTCGGTGCTGTCGGTGGGCGTAAAGTAAGCCCACAAGGTTTGCATACCGGCCGTCAGAATGGTTCCCGCACCGGGATAGTAGACGAAGGTGCCGGGGATATTGGCGGTAGCATCAAGCTGCGTGCCGCTTAACGCCGTGCCCGGAGTGATGGAGTTGGGCGTGGGCCAGGTGATCGTCGGCGTCCCCGGATCGACTTCCAGTGGGACGCTAGCGGTTACCGCAGTATAGTCGGTGCTGTCCGTCGGGATGAATACCACCCCCAGGGTTTGCATACCGACGCCCAAGAGGGTTCCGGGGTTGGAACTATAGACGAAAGTGCCGGGGATATAGGTCCAGGCATCAAGCTGGTCGCTGCTTAAGGGAGTGCCGTACGTGATGGGGTTGGGTGTGTTCCAATAGATGGTTGGTGTTGACTGTATGGGAGATATAAGGGTAACCGATCCGTTCAGGACGGTGCCGGCGATATTTTCCGAAGTGGTGTAAAGATTGAGTCCGTTCAGGTCCAGAGTAGCCCCGGCGGCCACGGTTACCGAGATGGCATAGACGGCATTAGCGGAATAAGATCCCGGCACATTCTGCGCTTGATCCACCAACTGAACATAGGTACTGCCTTCCACGGATATCTGCCCATAGGCGGAATTAGTCAGGATTCCATAGGGATCCCACCAGCCCATATCATTGCTCATCGCCTCCAGCAATTCCGGAGATGCGGCGATTCCCGATCCCGTAAACGCCACATTGCCTTGGACAGACCAGCCGGCGACATCGGTCGTGTCACCCAGCAGGCTGCCGGTCAAAGAAAGAGTGCCGGCGGGCGCGATGGCCAATGCGCCCGGATCGTCAATCGTCAGGGATCCATTGATGGACAGATTCTCCCAGTTGGCCACTTGCAGGGTTCCGTCCACGGTCAAGCCGTTCAGGACGGTCAGGTTGATATTGCCCTGCGTCCCCCCTACCGTGCCCGAACCGATCGTTACACCGTTCAGCGTTCCCCCGCTGCTTGTCAGCACCAGTTCGGCTGTGTCGGCGGTGGTCACAGTGCCACCATTGATCGTCCCGCCGGCCAGGTTCCAGCTTCCGGTGGTGTCATCCAGCGCCAGCGTGCCCCCACCGGCAACCGGCATTGCCGGACCCGGGGTGTTGCCGGGGAGTTGACCTCCCGACCATTCCGGCAGCGTAAACGCCGTAGCCGGGATCACCTCTTGCGGCACCGATGGACTGGACCAGCTCATCGCAAACTGCTGGGAATCATAAGACTCATAGTAGATGAAGAAACCTACGGCCTGCCCGGCGGTTAAGGTCATCTGGTTGTCGTACGGAGTGCCGGACCAGTTGTCAAACACCATCTGGCCATTAACCCAGATCTGCGCCAAGCCGCTGTCCATCTGCACGCTGAAAGTGTAGGTTTCGCTGGTGGGCGCGGTCAGTTCACCGTTCCATTCCGCCCCGAACTCGGTGTCGTTCACGCCGGTGCCCGGGGTATCACCATTGGTGCCATTAAAGTTAATGCCGCTATCCACGCGCGTCAGTGCCGGCGTTGAACTGCTAAACAGATACTGATCGTAGAATTGCGCCAATAGTCCCGGCGCAGGCGTGGCCGATCCCACCGTCAGCGAGGCCGTGCTGCTATAGGGCGACGCGCCCGCCGCGTTATAGGCCGCCACTTGGTAGTAGTAGGTCCAGCCGTAATTCAGCCCGGAGTCGTAATAGCTGGTCACATTGCCGGCAACCGTCCCAATCAGACTATAATTCACACCGTCGGTACTGCGCTCGATGGCATAACCGGTTACCAAATCAGAGCTGTCCGACCAGCTTAAAGCCGCATAGTCATCGCCACCGGTGACCGTCAACGCCGCCGGCGCCACCAGACCCAGGTCAAGCGTACCCACCAGATTCACCGTCGCGCCATTGAGATTCAGCGTTCCCAGGTCTGGCTGCGTGATCTCACCGCCCAGGTTGACGACCGACGCGCTGTCCACGGTGATCGCGCCGGCATTGCTCCAGGCGTTGTTGCTGGTGCTATTCTCATCGCCCAGATTTAGCGTGGCGGCGGTCGCAGTGATCGCCTGGCCCGCCGCATTGCTCCACGTGCCATCCAGTTCCAGCGTGGTGCCGGCGGGAGCGGTCAAACCTTGATCCACAACATAGTTGGTCCCGTTCAACGTCAGATCACTGCCGGCATCGCTTAGCGACGCCAAGCCAACATTGCCGGTCACATCTTGCACGCGGAGCGTTCCTCCGCCGTTGACGGCAAGCATGCCGTGGTTGGTCAGGGCCGTGAGAATGATGAGCGTCTGTCCATTGTCGTGAATAGCGCCCTGGTTGATGATCGAACTGCCATCGCCAGTGACATTGCCGCCGAAGCCGGCGGTGGCAATGGTGATTCCCGAACCAACGGTCAGCGTGCCGTTATGCACCGTGATAGCGCTGGTTGCGTAGCTCCCGCCAAATAGCACCGATCCGGTGCCGGCCACAATCTGCACTCCGTTGAAGGTGATATTCGGGCTACCTTCGTAACTCCACTCTGTGCTGTCGAGGGCGATCGTCGCGTTGTTTTCCATCATCAGGCCATCCTGCACGGTCAACGTCCCGTAGGGAATGTCCAGATCGGTAGCCAACGTCACTCCATCCAAAGTACCGAAACCGGCGAAGTTGAGCGCTGCCCCGCCGGTCGCGGTAATCGTGCCGCCGGCGATCGTGCCGCCGTCCAGGTTCCAGCTTCCCGTGGTGGCGTTTAGCGCCAAATCGCCGGTAAACGTGCCGAGCAGATTCACCGTCGCGCCATTGAGGTTCAAAGTTCCGATGCTCGCCAGCGTGAACGCGCCGCCCAAGTTGACGACCGTTGAACTATCCACCGTGATGGTGCCGGCATTGCTCCAGGTGTTGCTGCTCCAACTGTAAGGATCTCCCAAATAGAGGGTTGCGCCGCTGGCGGTGATCGACTGGCCGGCCGGATTGCTCCAGGTTCCCGCCAATTCCAGCGTCGTACCGGCCGGCGCGGTCAGACCCTGATTCACGACGTAATGGCTGCCGCCCAAGATCAATTCGCTGCCCGAGCCGCTTAAGGTTGCCAGGCCAACGTTGCCTGTCAGGTTCTGCACATCCAACGTCCCGCCGCTTGCTTCAAGAGTGCCGTCATTAATGAAGGTTCCGCCGGAAATGTAGATCGTGCCACCGGTGGGATCGGCATCAATGGTGCCGTCATTAACAATACTCGCGTCGGACGGGTAGGCCAACACGTTGCCGGAATTCCCTTGCAAGGTGATCCCGCTGGCGATGGTCAACGTTGCCGGGCCGCCATTGTCATCCACGTACAACTCATTATTTCCCGAGCCGCCGAACACCACGCTGCCGGTTCCCGCCAGCGTTTGCGTTCCGTAGAAGTACAGCGTGCCGTAGGTGCTGCCATTGGCGGCACCGAAATCCAGCGTTCCGTTCAGGCTGAGATCGTTATAGACGCCCACGGTGAAATTGCTCTGTGTGCCATCCACGACGGTGCCGGAACTAATCGTCACGCCGTTGAGTATCCCCTCGCTGCTGCCGCCGGTGAGTACCAGGGCCGCGCCGCCAGTAGCCATCACCGTGCCGCCGACGATGGTGCCGCCATCCAGGCACCAGTTTCCGGTGGTGCCGTTCAGAGCCAGAATGCCTCCGCCCGGAGCCACCGTCACCACCGGACCCGGAGTATTGGCAGGCAAGAGCGATCCTGCGCCCGCCGGCATTGTAAACGCCGACGCCGGAATCAACCCGCCTACCGCCGGGCCGGACCAATACAGTTCCATATCCGGATACCAAAAACCATTGGCGTCATACTGGACCTTAAAGCTCACCGCGGTCCCGGCCGTCAGGGCCACCTGATTGTTGGCCGGCGTGGCATCCCAACTATTCAATACCAACTGGCCATTCACCCACACCTTTGCCAACGCGCCCACGCCATACTCGTAGGAACTGAATGTATAAGTTCCCGTGGTTGGGGCGGTCAATTGTCCGGTCCACTGCGCGGACCACTGGTTACCGGAGTTCACACCGGCGCCAGGCGAACCATAGAGCCAGAAGTCGATGTTGCTGTACAACTGTGCCAGCACCACCGGACCGGTCAGGTTCCCACTGTTGTAGAACTGTGCCAGCAGCCCCGGCGTCTGGAGCGGGCCCACGGTCACCGCCACCGCGTTGCTGGCGGCGGATTCGCCGATGGCGTTGTTATAGGCCAGCACGCGATAAGTGTAGCGTGCGCCCGCGGTCAAACCGGTGTTGTAGTAGGTCGTCACACCGGCGGCGACCGTACCGATCTGACTGAAATTCACACCGTCGGTACTCCGTTGGATGATGAAACTGCTGGCGCCTCTGGAGTTATCGGTCCAGTTCAAAACGGCATAGGTGTCGCCACTGGTGACCGCCAAGGCCGATGGCGCCAGCGGCAGCAAATTCAGCGTTCCGGTCAGGTTCACGGTGCCGCCGTTGCGGTTCAGTGTTCCCACGTCCGCCAGCGTGAGCGTGCCGCCAAGATTCAAGGTGCCGCCATCCACGTTGATGATCGCGGCATTGTTCCAAGTTCCATCCAGTTCCAGCGTCGCGCCGGTGGCAACGGTCACACTCTGATTCACCACATAATTTCCACCCAATTTCAGTTCGCTGCCCGAACCGCTCACAATCGCCTGGCCAACATTGCCCGCCAAGTCTTGCACGCTTAGCGTGCCGCCATTATTCGCTTCGATGGTGCCGGCGTTGGTTAAGCTTCCGCCTTCAAAGACGATGCTCCCGCCGCTGGTATCGGCGCCAATGACTCCATCATTAACGATGCTGTCGCCATATTGGATCCCCACATAGCCGGCGGCGCCTTCCACGGTGATCCCGCTCCCGATCGTCAACGTCGCCGCGCTGCCCTCGGCAAACAACTCATTACTGCCTGATCCTCCAAACACCATGCTGCCCGTTCCACCCAGCATCTGGGTTCCGTCGATGTAGACGGTGCCATAGGTGCTGCCATCAGACGTGCCTAAATTCAGCGTCCCGTCCAGTGTGAGGCCGTTCAATATCGTCACGTAGCTATAGTCGTTCTGCGTTCCATCCACCTGCGTACCGGCGGCAATCGTCACCTCGTTCAGCGTTCCACCGCTGCTGGTCAAAGCGAAGTCCGCACCGCTGCTGGCCGTCACCGTGGCGTTGCCAAGAGTTCCGCCCGCAAGCGAAAAGTCGCCGCCACTTTGCAGTTGCACCGTCGTGGCCACATTCAGTGTGCCGGCCGATAGCGTCAGCGGCACGCTGATTACCAGACTATTTACCGAATCCACCGCGCTGGTATCGTGGGTAACAACATAGGTTCCAGGAACGTTAATGACCGCATCTTCCAGCGCGGTGGGAACATGGCCCAGCGACCACATGGACGCATTGTCAAAATCTCCACTAACCGGATCAATCCAGGAGTTGATAACCGCCGTGTAAACGCTCAGCGTCACCGTGGCATTGGCCGAGAAACCGGCAGTATCCGTCGCCTTATAAGTGAACGAGTCGCTACCGGTAAAGCCTGTGGCCGGCACATATACAAACCCACCATCGCCATTGGCGTCGAAGGTGAGCGTGCCGTGGGTTGTCGTGCTCAACAGGGTGGCCGACAACGTTAGGCCGCTTGGATCGGTGTCGTAGGACAATACGCCATTGTTAGCTTGCACCGGCAAAGTAGTGTTCTTGCTCGTATGGTAGGCGGCGTTGGCGGCGATACCGATCCTGACGTTACTGGAATCAAAGCCGCTCAACCCATCTGTCCCATCACCGGCGGTCAACTCGTAGGTTCCGACTGCGCCAAGCGTTAGATTACTGAACGTGGCCACGCCGTTCACAGCGCTGACGCTGGTAGTGGACAAGCCGTTGAAAGAACCAGGCCCGGTGGCAATCTCCAGGGATACGATGGAATTGTCTCCCGTTACCACGTCGCCATTGGTGTCTTCGAGGCTCACGACCACGGCAGGCAAGGTGATGGCGGCAATGCCATTAGCCGGCAGTGTGGCAAAGACCAGTTTCGCCGCGCCGAGGACGTTGATCCGCACCGTGGCCATGGCCGTGGTGTAATCGACGGCGTCGCTCGGTGTGAAGGTCGTTGACAACGTTTGATTATTCCCGACCGCTAACACGGTTCCGACGGCGGGACTATAGACGAAATGTCCCGCCGTATTGGCCGCTGCGTCCAATTGCGTGCCACTTACGCTTGCCCCGTAAGCGATCGCCACAGGCGCGGCCCAGGTGATGGCTGGGGTTGCCCGGTTGACCACCAGTGGGATCGTGTCTGTCGCGGCCGTGAAGTCCGTGCTGTCGGCCGGCGTGAAAGTGACCGACAGGCTTTGCGTCCCGGCACCCAGCACCGTTCCCGCCCCCGGAGTGTAGACGAAAGTCCCCGCAGTATTGGCGGTGGCATCCAATTGCGTGCCGGTTAGGCCCGTGCCGTAAGTGATGGCAGCGGGCGTAGCCCAAGTGATCGCCGGTGTTGCCCGGTTGACCACCAATTGGATCGTATCCGTCGCGGAAGTGAAGTCGGTGCTGTCCGTTGGCGTGAAGGTAACCGACAGGTTTTGCGTCCCAGCGCCCAGCAGCGTTCCGGCGGCGGGACTATAGACGAAAGTTCCCGGCGTGTTGGCTGTGGCGTTCAACTGCGCGACGCTTAAAGTCGTCCCATACGTCAGCGCCGCGGGTGACCAGGTGAGGGTCGGCATGATTTGGCCAACACCTAAGACAGTTGCGTAATTGCCGCCGGGTGTGCCGTTGTTGTCACCATCCAAGGCCACGCCGGCAAGGTTGTGGATGCTGGCATTGGTGTTGGAATAAATGATCAATTGATAAGCGCCCGCTGGTAGCGCCCCACCATTGACGGTAAGCATCACTTGGTTGGTCCCAACTTCATAGCCAGGCGTAAGTTGGTAGACAACGTCATCCGCCGTGCCGAAGATCCCATCCGGCCCGGCACCATGCAGCGTGTAGAGACTCGGCGCATTGGCATCAATGTCATTGGGCGTTTGGCTGAAGTTGACCACCAGCAGGTTCGGGCTGAGGCTCACGGAGGTAACCGTCGCTGGGGTGCTATCGGCAGTGGTCCCGCGATAGGCATACGCGCCGATCTCCGCATGGAACGCGTAGCCCAGCAAATCCGCCGCGGGGGCGAGCGCGGCATTATCAGCGGCGATGGCCGGTGAACCGGCGGCGACAAAGAAATTGTCGTCCGCGCCACCATTGTATCCCGTGCCGTTATTCGCGCTGGCGTTATAACCGAACACGCCATCGGCGCCGGCCGGATCGACGAACGACGGAATGGCCTCACTGCTGTGTGCGTCCAGGCCGGCGGCGGCCTGCCAGGCCGCCAAGGTGGCTTCGGCGACACCGTTCCACGTCCCAACCTTGGCGTTGGCGCCGGTGTGGTAAAGGATGTTGTAGTCGCTGATTAATCCGGTCTGATTGGCCGTGGTGATGTCCAGATCGTAGCCGGCCTGAACCCAGAGAATGTTGTTTTCGATGGTATCCGGGAGTGACGCCAAGGTCGATCCGCTAAAGGTAACAGCATCACCGGCAAGTTGGTAGACGGTGTTGTTCAGCACCGTCGCACCATAGTTGTTATTGAGGAGAATACCGCCCGCGGAATTGGCATAGATCAGGTTGCTGGAGGCGGTGGAACCGTATATCCCGCTGCCATAGACACTCTGGATAACCAGTCCATAATTGATGTTGGAGTAGATGCGGTTGCTGTTGATGGTCAGGGAGTTGCCATAGCCGCTGATGCCAATGTAATTGCCGAAGACGGCGTTAGCGCTGGCGGTGGTGGTGCCGCCCTCGCCGCCAACGTTGAGTTCGATGCCCACGGCATTGGTGGCGGTTTGCCGCCAGACAGTATTGTCGGTGACGATCGAGTCCGGGCCGGCATCGATTCCCGCCATGGTGTTATCGTGGACCAGATTGTTGGTGATGATCGCCCCACCGGCGTCAATGCCATATTGGTTGGCGTAGACAGTGTTGTTGCCGACCACATCGCCAGCTCCATGGGCACCGAAGTAGATGCCATCGTAGGTATTGTTGTAGACGATGTTGTTGGTGATGTTACCAGTGCCATAGAAATAGACGCCGTCACTGGAGTTGTCATAGATGACGTTGCTGGTGATCGTCCAGTTCTGCAAGTAGGCGTCACTCAATATTCCGTAGGTGGCATTGGAATAGATCTGGTCATTGGCGATGGTGATGCCGTTGGCGACGTTGCTCGTGGAAGCATTGATGCCGGCATTTCCGCCGGTGATGGACAAGTTATCCAGCGTGATGTTGCCGCCGAGCAGATTGAAAACATAATCCCCCGTGACGGTGCTGTTGCGGCTGAGGATCGCGGTCGAACCGGTCGAACCTTCGATGGTGACGCCATTGTCGGCGGTCGGAATGTTGATGTTGTGGAAGAGCGTATAGCCTCCACCGCCCACATAAATGGTAGCACCGGCACCGGGTTGATAATTGTTCAGCACCGCTTGGATGCTGGCCATCGGCGTACGGGCGGTTTTGCCATCGCTGACGTTGCTACCGGTCGCCGACACATAGTAACTGGCACCGGCCGGCGCGATGGCGAACGGCTGGGTGGAAATGGCCACGGGATCGGTTCCGCCGACGGCAATGATGCTAATCAAGGCCGTGTTACCGGCAATGGATACGGCGGGCGTCCACGCCACGCTGCCCGTTCCGTTAGTTGCCATCGCAACATTCGTGGCCAGAGGATACCAGTCAGCACCGTCGTCAACCGATAAATCAACAATAAACGTGGTGCCGATAGGCAGGCCGGCGGAACGCCAGGTTATGGTATAGAAGTCGCCCTCTTGCAGTTTCTGCATGCCATTGGGATAAAGCACCTGCACCAACTGCGCCGGGCTGGTGGTGGCTTGGGCGGTGTCACCATAGTTGCCCAGGTTAATCCTGCCGCCATTGGGGCCGGGTTCCAAGGAATAGGCGAAAGTCGGATCACCGGCGTCAATGGTGGGGCTGGTCGCTTGCACCAGGAAATTACCGCCGGCAGCGTTCACGAACTGCGGATTGGCGGAAATGCTGTGCGTTTCCAGGCCAAGCTCCCACACCCAGGCGGACAAACTCGTGAAGTTCACACCGGCCATCTGGGCAATTTCGCCGCTGCCCGTTGCGTAAAGATCGTTGTAATCGCTGCTGAAACCCGTCTCGGCACTGTCGGCAATCAGAATATCCTGGCTGGCACTCGCCCAAAGAATGTTGTCTTCCAGATTGAGTTCGCTCTGCCCGCCGCTGCCATCCAGCTTAAAGGCGGGGCCGGCCGACTGGTAGACAGTGTTGTTCAGAACCTGGGTTTGCGAGGCGTTGCTGACATAGATTCCACCGGCGGTATTGGCATACACCAGATTATTGGCGATGATCGGCACCGTGTAGTATTCGGCCAATCCCGAAGCTTGGATGCCCCAGCCGCCATTGGCGTAAATGTCGTTGCCGGTGACCTTGCCGGCTCCGCTAAAGGAGATGCCATCGCCGGAGTTGTTGTAGATCTGGTTATTGCTGGCAGTCGAACCGCTATCGTCCATGCCGATGACGTTGCCATAGACGATGTTATTGTTGGCGATGGCGCCGCCGCTCAAATTGATACCAATGCCACCACTATGGGCGGTATTGCTGCTTGCGGTGAGATTATTGGCGGCAAACACAAAATTGTCATAGGCATTGTCATAGGCAACATTATTACCAGCGACCCAGGTTCCGGTGCTGTTGGTAGACAAACCATTAATGTACAGGCCGTAATCGCAAGCGAATACCGTATTATCGCTGATCGTGGCGTTGAAGTTAGAGTAAGCTCCCTCGATCTCCAGGCCGTAGGACATACCGGAAGCGGTATTGTTGGTGAGCGTAAGTTGGTTATTAAAGCTATAAAAGCCTGTGGTGCTCACGTAGCCCGAGAGTACGGTGGTGTTGCTGAAGGTATTACCGGTGATGGTTGCCTCGCCGTTGTTGCCCTGAAGGTCGATGCCGAAGGTATAGTTGCCCGAGAATGTGCAGCCGGTAACGGTTAAGCCGGTGCTGATGGCGCTGTTGGCGGCGTTGATACCCGTAAACCCGCCGGTCAACGTGAGGTTTTTCAGGGTGACGTTGGTCGCGCCCTGGAAGTCAATGTCGTAAGCACTGCTGATCGTGCTGCCGCGATTGATGATGGTCGCGCCGGCGACACCCAGGATGGTGATACCGCTGTCGGCGGCGGTCAGCACGAGATTGTTACTCAGATTATAAGTCCCTCTATCCACCTCAATTACATTGCCGGGCTGGAGACTATAATCGGCGAAGATGGCGGCGAGGGTGGCCTTGGGGGCATTGGGGTTCAAGCCGCTGTTGGCATCACTGCCGGGGGCGTTGGTGAAAACGCCACCTTGGGTCGTGGAGCTATTGACGTAATAAATGCCGTCGAACGCCTGAATGCTAAAGGCGGCGCTGTTGTTGCCAAGCACTGTGGCATCGTTGCGGATGACGCGAACGGTGTAAGTGCCACTGACCAGGCTTCCCGGCAGTTCCCAAACGTAGCTGCCCGTATCCGCGGCGCTGGTGGTCAGGACCACCGTTGCGCCCTGAAGCAATTCCAGGGAATCGGTGTCGGCCGCACCGGCGACGGTGTTGCCCACTTCGTCGCGCCATTGCACGGTGAGCGGTCCGCCCGACGCCGCCGTTAGGCCGGCGGCAGGGCTGGTGACAAACAGATAATGCTGCGGGCTGAGCGAGGCCAGGTCGGTATCGCCGTAAGCGCCGAGATTGACGTAACCGCCATTGGGCGAAGGCTCATTGCCATAGCTGTCGGCCGGATCACCGGCATCAATCACCGGGCTTTGCTGGCTGTCAGCGACCGGCACGTTGCCGTTGGTGGGGTTGCTTTCCGGCAAGCTGGTGCTGGTGTTCAGAATCGGTGCCAGCGTGGCCGCGTGATAACTGCCATACAAACTCCGTTCGTGGAAATCACCGGCGGCGGCATTCACAAACAACGGGTTGGCCGAAATGCTGTCGGCATCCATGGCCGCGCCGGCCTGCCAGGCCGCCAGCGTGCCGTAACTAAGTGTGCCCCAAATGCCGATGGAACCGCTACCGGTGGCATAAAATTCATTGTAATCGCTGCTGAGACTCTGCTCGGCAGCAGCGGCCACGTTGATGTCCGCCGCCGCCGTATCCCAGAAAATGTTATCGCGCACGCTGGCGTTGCCGTTAACCTGTAGGGCGTTGCCGGCGGTCTGATAGACCGTGTTGTTTAGAATCTGCGCACCACCGTTCACCGTGATGCCGCCAAGAGTGTTGTTATAAAGGAGATTATTTGCCGCGGTGCCGGCGTAAACCGAGAGTCCCAAACTATTGCCGTAAAGAACATTGCCGACAACCGTGGCGTAGGTGGCGTCGATGCCATCGCCGGTATTGTTGTAGACAAGGTTGTCGCTGGCGGTTCCTTCGTAAATGCTGATGCCCTCGAATCCGTTGCCATAGCAGATATTGTTACTAACCGTACCGCTATCGATTTCGATGGCCACGCCGGTGTTGTCGTGAACCGTGTTATTGGTGACCAGCGAGGAACTGCCGCCGCCGTAGATGCCGGCGGTGTTGTCATAAATGATATTGTTACTGATCGTGGCATTCTCACTGTTGATGGCCTGAAAGTTGTTGAATAACGTGTTGCCGCTGATCGTGCTGCCATCGCCCTGTTCGACATTCAAGGCCGTGCTCAGGCCAGAGAAAGTATTATTGGTGATCGCGAGCTGTTCGCCGGAGGTGCTCACACCGCTGGGGGCGTAGGAAGACCCGAAAGTCAGATCATAGACCAGCGCCGTGTTGCTGCCGCCGGCGGTGTCCAAACCTTGGAAGGTGATCAGGTGCGTGCCGGCGAGGACCGTAAACGTGTTGGTGGTGTAGTCTTGAAAAGCCGTGGTCGGATCAATGGTGGCCACCACGGTTTGATCGATAAGAACCTGGAAATCCTCGCCGCCGTTGTTACCGACCGCCGCCTGCCAGGCCGCAAACGTCAGCGCGTAAGAGCCATTGCCTGAGAAAACGACCTCCTGGCTGAAAGAGGCCGTACCGCCAAGATAAGCGCCCCCGGTGCCGGCGCCACCCACGATCGTGCTATAGGAAGCGGCCATGCCGGCATCGCCATTCCAATTCCAACTGGATTCGGGAGGATTCTGCACAATCCCGGTGGCGCTGTAGTACCAGTACCACGGCGGGGTGTTAGCCGGCGGTGGATTCTGCGTGGTTATTATTGGTTCGTCAAATGCGCCGTTGGGGATGACCGGAGCCGCGGCGGAGTTCCCAAACGTATTGCCGGTGATGACATCGCCGGTTTGGAGGTAATTCGTGCTGCCGCCGTTGGTGAGATTGATTTCCGCCGCGGCCTCCCCGTAGAAAGTGCAACCGGTCACTTTCAGACCCGTGCTGTTGCCCGCGGTATTGCCGGCGTTAATGCCATAATTGCCGCCAGTGATGGTAAGGTTTTCCAGGGTGACATTGGCTACGCCCTGCAAGTCAAAAGCATAGCTGCCGGTAGCCGTATTGTCGCGATTGAGGATGCTATAGGTGGGACCGGAGAAATTCTCGCCGCTCGCACTGCCAGCGGCATTGTCGCCGTCAATGGTTAGACCGCTGTTGGCCGCCGTCAGCACAATGTTGCTGGATAGGTTGTAAATGCCCGCGGCAACAAAAATGGTGTCGCCGCCGCCCAGTTGATAGGAGGCCAGCAGGTCTTGGATTGTCGCCTTGGGGTCGGCCAAATCCAGTCCGCTGTTGCTGTCGCTGCCGGTCGTGGCCACGTAGTAGCTGGTCACCGCGGCATCGATGGCGAAGGGATAACTGACCCCGACCGCGGTCGGTGATGCGTTACGGGTGACACGGATCGTGTATCCGGTCGTTTCCGGTGTCACAGACGTGGGAATCGTCCAGAGATAGCTGCCGCTGTTGGCCACACCCGAGGCAATCACCAGCGTGGCCGTCCCATTGAGCAGCAGTTCGATGTTGACGGTGCCGGTGGTATTCTGACTACGCCAGGTAATGTTGACATACTGTTGTTCGATCAGCGTTGCGCCGCCGATGGGCTTGAGCACCAGAACATAACTGGCCGGGCTGAGCGATGCCTGGGCCGTGTCGCCATAAGCGCCCAGGTTGATGTAGCCACCATTGGGCGTAGGCTCGTTGGTGTAACTGAAAGCCGCATCACCGCGGTCGATCGCCGGTGATTCGTTGGCATCAGCGGTCCAGGCGCCGGCGGCGGTAACTGGTAGATTCCCCGTCCCCAGCACCGGTGCCAGCGAACCGCCGTGATAACTTCCCGTGATGCTCTGCTCGTGGAAATCACCGGCGGCGGCATTCACAAATAGCGGGTTGGCCGAGATGCTGTCACCGTCGTTGTTGCTGGCGGCATTCCAGGCCCCAAGCGTGGTCTGGGCGATGTTTTCCCATAACCCGACGCCCAGGGTGCTGCCGCTAACGTAAAGAACGTTGTAATCGCTCTTAAAGCCGGTTTCGCTGGACGAAGGGATGGCGATGTCGTAGCCGTTCTGCGTCCAGAGGATATTGTTTTCAATTTGAATGCCGGCGGAACCTACACCGATTTCAATGGCATCGCCCATCGCTTGGTAAACCGTGTTATTGTAAATAACCGCGCCGGTACTGGCACCCAGCACAATGCCCTGAGCCGTGTTGTCATAAACCAGATTGTTAGTCAAATACGATGGGCCATAATAGTCCACGGCTTGAATGCCTATCGCGTTGCCGTAAACATCGTCGCCGATGACCGTCGCATTGTCATCCCCTTCAACGCCCACATTGGCATTGTTATAGACCCGATTGTAGGTGACGGCGCCGCCGCTGGATTTGATGCCATCATCGTTGCCGTAAACGATGTTCTCGGTCGCAGTGCTGTTGTAGGTAAGACTGATGCCGGTGTTGTTCGTAGCGGTTTGGTCATCAACCGTGTCGCCGGCCACCAGGACGTAGCCGAGAGCATCAATGCCGTAATTGGCGTTGTTGTAAAATACGTTGCCCAAGCCCAGCGCCAGATTGCCATTACCGACCACCGTGGTGGTGCCGCTGGTGGTGTTATCGACATACAGGCCAACGACATTGGCGTAAGCGTTGTCGTTGGTCAGCACAGCCGCGCCGACGTCGGCAAAATCAAAGCCGTCGCCGGTGTTGTTAAACGATGTGCTGTGTTCGAGGCTGATGATGGGACCGCCGGCATAAAGGCCGTCGCCGCCATTGGCGTTGGTATTGATGTAACTGAGGGTTATGCTGGTCGAATTCGACTCGACGCGAATACCGCCAAGCACATTATCCGTCGCCGTCAGGTAAGCGCCGCTGAAATCACTGCTGCCATTGCGAATCCAGATGCCATATTGGCCATCGCTGAAAGCCAAATTGCTGATCGTCACATAAGTGGCGTCATTAACATCCAGGACGGCGGACGTGGGGTAATAATCCGTGACCGCCGGACTGGTGAAGCCCAGGGCCACAATGGATGCCACATGGCCGTTGGTGGGGCCGACAATGGTCACGCCCTGCCCGCTGCCAATGGCCGGATTACCGCTCAATTCTATCGGGACAAAATCATCGTAGGTTCCCGGATCGACATAGACGATGCTGCTGGATCCCAGCGAATAGGTACGCAGCAGCGTCGTCAGCAACGGCAATGGCGCGGAAGAAAGCTTGCCCGTGGCACGGTTACTGCCGGCGGCGGTCGTGTACTGACCACCGGCGGTCGCCGTGGGGACGTTGAGGTAATAGGTGTTGCCGTTTTCGGGAATGGTGAAGGTTTCGGTGCTGCGATCGGCAATGGCCGGGTTACCGACCAGCGATACTTTGATTACCAAACCATAGGTGCCATAAGTCAAACCACTGTCCTGCGGAATCCAGGTGCAGGAGCCAGTATCGGCCGTGGACGCCGTAATCGTCAGCAGGTACATCAGGCTGCCGGCGACTTCCTGGTAGAGATCGATTTTCACCGGTGAGTTGTTGCTGTTGCCCGAAGTGGCCCAGGTGATCTGGTGCGATTGGGTCAGCGTCCAGTTGACATATAAATCCGGTGATTCCAGATGAATGCTCTGATCGGTCGTAGCTGCCAACGAGGCTTGCGTGTTGCCAAATGCCCCCATATCGGTGGATACGGTATTGGGCACGACGTAGACAAAGGCGCCGTCGAGGTAACTGTTATCCGTGCTGCCCGATTCGCGCAAACTCTGGAAACGGTAGACGACACTGCGCGCGCCGGTCGGAATATGTTCGCGGCCGCCGACCAATTCCCAGCGATCATCCACATTCGAGGCGGAAACCACCGCGGGTGTGCCGATCACGTTCCCGGAAGCATCCAGGAAAGTCACCACAAGCTGGCCCTGGTCATTATTCGGACTCTCATCGGCGGAACGAATTCGCCCGCCGAAGCTGATATCCAGATTGTCGGCATCGAGTTGGGCAGCGGTGTAACCGGCATCGAGCAGGTTGATGGTCTGCTCGGCATAGCCGGAGGCCACCGCGCCACTATAGAAATAACTGGTGCCTTCAAACGCCGCCGGATTGCTGGAAAGCGTCGCAGCGCCAGGATTAACGATCCAGCCGCTCAAACCCGAGGCAAAGGAGCCGTTGGCCAGCAGATTGACATCTCCGGCAGGCAGGGCCAGATCAGTTTCCGGATCACCGGTGCCAACCGTCGGGCTGGTGGCGCGCAAACCGGCGGCGGCGGGGAAAACGCTGAAGTCACCAAAGCCCAACCCCTCAAACTGCGGTTGCGCGCCGGTGGGGTTCACCACCGTAGTGCCGATGGAATGCAGATCGTACAGCCCCACATCATCCTGCCAATCCAGCACATCGGTGAAATCAATCAGGTAATAGACCATCACTCCGCTGCCGGTGGTGTAAAGATCATTGTAGTCGCTGAAGAATCCGGTGCGGCTGTCGTTGCCGACATACAAGTCGTAGCCGCCGCCGGTCCAGAGGATGTTGTTCAAAACCTGCACGTTCGACGATGCATCGTCAATTTTGATATTGGTCTGATTCTGCGCATAGAACGTGTTGTTGACGATCTCCACGCCGGTGGCGCCGGCGGTGTCCAGATTCGTGCCGGCGTTGTCAGCGAACACGTTGTGGGCGATGAGCTGATTATTCTTCACGACCATCGACGTGCCATTATTCTCGATAAGATTGTATTGGACGGTGCCGTTGAAATTGACGCCGGTGCCATTGTTCTGGATCAGATTCGCGGTCGCCAGCGCGGTTCCGCCTAAGACGCCACTGCCGGTAACGCCGGTGGCGTTGTTGGTGATCTCCTGGTCCTGCATCAGGCCCGTAAGCTCGACCCCGACATTATTGTCGAAGATGTCATTGGGAATCGAACCGGCGACAAAACCCAGTCCGGTGGTACTGCTATTAACGGTATCGACGATCCCGATGTTGTTGCCGTAGATTTCGTTAGCGTTGAACAAAACGCCGCCCGCATAGCTATAGCTTACGCCGATACCACCGCCATGGATGAGATTGTGATCGATCGAGCCGTTGAAAGCCGCGTTAATTGCCACGCCACCGCCGTCGATATTACTTGCGGTGATGGTGCCTTGGGCGGCCGAGTTTACGGTAATCGACGCGACGTTGTTTTGGCTGACCGACAGATTGGTTACCCCCGCGCCAATGCTTAATCCTCCCGCCGAATCCTCCACCACGCTGATATCCGTGGTGCTGCCAGTCAAATTGATCCCACTAAAGGCATCGTGTGCCAGCAGCACATTGGCGGCATCATTCGTCAGGGTCACGGTTCCGCCAGTGTCGCTGCGTAGCGCGATCTGGCTGCCGCTGGCAATGGTGGCGCCATCGGCAAACTGCACGCTGGCGATCGTCAGGCCCTGTGCGCCGTTGATCGTAACCGCTCCAGTAGTCTGGGTTTCGCCATTGGGCGCACCCAGGATCAGCACACCATTGACGGTTGACGTGGCGGTAAAGCCGGCATACGTGCCGCTATCCACCAGGATCACGTCGCCGGGTTGGGCGCTATTCAGCGCCGCCTGGATCGTTGCCAGCGGCGCGCTCACCGACAGCCCACTATTGGCATCCGCTCCCGCAGCCGTGGTGTAGGCCTCGGTGGCCGTCAGATTGCCGTTGACATAAATCGTCTGATTCACGTTCAGCGTGTCGGCCAAGGCATAGATCTGCGCCGCACCGGAGGAGCTATCGCCCCAGGTTACAAAGGGATGGCCCGCGCTATCCACCGCCAGTGCCAGCGTGACGGGCTGCGAAAGCGATGTCGAACGCCCGAGGATGCCGTCGAAACTGGAATCGCCGGGCAGTTGATAGACGAACTGCCCGTTGCTCAATCGATTGGCGTAAATCGCCACCGCCTGGTCCGGTGCAGTGGGCATCGGATCTTCAATCCAAACCAAGTCCACCGACGCGCCGTTGGCCGATAGAACTGGATCGGTCGCGGCCACAAATTGGTCGGCCCCCGCGCTCGTGGGCGGCGGCTCAAGTGATACCGGTGTCCACGCGCCTGCGCCGGATTCAGAATCACTGGCGGCAAAAATGCTGGTGGTGACCGCCCCATCCGATTCGGTGGTATTGGCGGCATAGGCGGCGTAGATGGTGCCGTTGGCATAAGCGATGCTCGGCATCTGTGCGGTGAGCGCACCGCTGATTCCCGTGCCCGAGTCCGAGCCATCAAGGGCATTCCAGCTTGATACCGAGTATTGCAAAAGATAAATCGACTGACCCGTGGAGGTTCCCCCTTGAGTCCAGACGACCGCAATGTTGCGGCCGTCGGTGGTTAGCGAGAATCCGGGGATCGCGGTGGTGGAATGAGAAACGCCTTCACCGCTGGCTGAGCCGGTTCCCACGGGGTTCCAGTTGGTGCCATTGAAGCGGCGGACGTAGACATTAGCGCTGCCCGCGGAAGTGTCCAGCCAGGCGACCACCAGTCCGGCCGCAGTATTGACGATCTTGGCGTTATCGGCATGACCGGTGCCGGAAATGCCGCCGCTGCCCAGCGATGATCCCACGGCCACCCATGCCCCCAGCCCACCGTTGGCGGTGGGATTGAACGCCGCGACGTCAATATCGCTGGTGCTGCCGTTGACTGGCGTCCAGGCCACCACCGGATTACCGGCAGCATTGAGGGTAATGCTCGGCCGGCGCGAAGCGACGGTGCTGGCGCTAATCCCAAGCCCCTGGGCACTGCCGGCCAGTTCCTGCCAACCGGTGGCCGTATGTTCGGCAACATAAATCTCGTACACTCCGCTGCGATTATCCGCCCAGGCGATGAATTCATCGTCTGCGGAATTCACCACCACGCTGGGTTCGATGGCGCTGCCGGGGCTGTTGCTCACCCCGCCGCCGCTGGCCGACATGGCGTATTCCACCCACTGCCCTTGCGCGTCGGGCAGGGTGGATAGCGTTGGTGCCGGTGCCGTCGGCAGCGCCGGGAATAACCATGGATTCGTCGCCGGCGCTAGAAAATCGCTGGCGGTGGTGCCGGCGTCGCCTGGATGCAAAACCTGATCCGTGCTGCTGCCACCGGTATTGACGGTATCGTCGGTGCCGCTGACATAGACAATCGCGTTGCCACTTTGGGCATTAACCGTGTCATTGCCGCCAGGGGTGTAAAGGTGGTTTGCACCGGTTCCGGTGACCATCGTGTCCCCGCCACCGCTGGAGCCAACCAGGACATTTTCACCGGCGCCGCCCCACATGGCATCCGCGGAACCCGCGCCGCCGACAAGCTGGTTATTGATCAATCCCTTGCCGACCAGTTGATTATCCGAATCGTTGCCGCCAATGAGGTAATCGCTGCCGCTGCCGCCGATGAGGTTGTTGTTGCTTCCTTCGCCGTAGAGCGCTACTGTGCCGGTGAACGCCGAGGCATCGATCGGGGTATTGCCAAACAGGCTGGTGGTAAGCTCGGCTTGCGAGATGCCGCTGAGGTTCAGATCGGCCGCGTTCACGCGCTGCAGCAAGGTGTCGCTGAGCGTGGCACCGGTGATATTGGAGGCGATCAGCGTGTCGTCGTCATTGCCGGTGATGGTGCCGCCGCCATGCCAGCCGCTGACATCAAACGTGTTATTGGCAGCGTTGCTGGTCAGATCGGCATCGTTTATGCCGTTGAGGGAAAAGACGGTGCCATCGGAGCGTGTCAGGCTGGTATCGGTCAGAATGAAATTGGTGTTATCCGTGGAGGCAATGGTATTGGCGCCGCTACCGCCGTGGATTTGCACCGGACCGCCGGTCCAGTTGCTGACATTGAATACGTTCGTGCCCGCGCCGCCGGCCAGCGCCAGCGATGCGATATTGCTGAAAGTGATGTTACCGCTGGTCCCCACATCAATTGAAGCGTTGTTCAGGGCGAGGACACCGTTGCCCTGCACTTCCAGCAACGTGCTGCCGCTGCCACCGTTCACATGGTACACGGTTTGGCCGGCGGGTAAGTTTAAGGCGGGTGGGTTGGTTAAATTGACGTCGATGATGTCGTCGCCACCGCCATCGTAGGTGGTCACCGTGGTCGTACCAGCGGTGGTCGGCTCATTGATGAAATTAGTGCCGACACCGTCAGGGTAGATGATATTCCGGCCCGTACCGACATTGATAATGCTGCCGCCAAGGCCGCCGTAGATGGTATTGGTTCCATTGCCAACCGTGATCGTGCTGGTGCCGATGCCGGCAAGGAAGGTCCAGCCGGTGTCCACCGCGATGCCGTTGTTATTAAAGATATTGGCGCTTTCATCGGTATAGTTCGGTGGCGGGAGAATATCATTGGCGATAAACGCTCCCGTTGCCACTGGCGTGTTGGTAAAGTCGGGATCGCCGAATGCGCCATCGCCGGTCGGCAGCGTGGTATTGCCACTCAGCGGCCAGTTGCTCCAATGGTAACCTAGACTCACCTTAGCGACAAACACCGTGTTGTTACCACCGGCGGTGTCCAACCCCTTAAAGGTGATATCGTGAAGGTTGATCCCGTAGGTGCTGGTTACTTGAAAGATCGGCGTAGTGTAAGTTTGGTACTGGGCGGTCGGCGTAATCGTGTCGATCACCGCGCCATCGACAAGCACCTGGAAGTCTTCCGGGTGTTGATTGTTGGCGCTTTGGACGGCAGCGAACGTAATGTAATAGTTCACCGGATCATTATCGGAATCAGTTGCCGGCCAATTGTCGGTGATCTGCGTGATGGCACTGTCACCTTGGATGAATCCGGCCTGGTTGCCATCCGCAGGTGGTAGGGAAGGATTGCCCAGGGCGCTGCTGTTGACAATCCCGGCATGGTAAACCAGCGGGCTGGCGGTGATCAGGTCGTTGCCATCGCCCAGCGCGATCGACTCCTGACCGGGACCGGAGTAGACGATATCCTGGCCATTGTCCAGGGAAATGGTTTCGGTTCCGGTGCCGGCATGAACGGTGATATTGCCGTTGCCGCCGCTAATGGCATCGGTGCCGCTAGTCTCGGTGACCATGGCATTACCCGTGCCGGTGTAAACATAATTAGTGCCGCTGCCCAGCGTAATTACCACGGGGGCATAGTTGCCCTTGATGGTATCGTTGCCGTTGCCACCGTTGATGGTCAGCCCCAGCAGTTGCGAGTTATTTCCGGTCAACTTGCTCATGTCGGCCGTGTCATTACCGGCGTTGGTGACAATCTGTAAATATTGGATCGCCGGTCCCGACGACGGGGCATTTCCTGACGCCGGATTCACAAAACCGCTGAACGTCAGGTCCGGATCAAAGTTGAAGGTATCATCGCCGTTGCTACCCACCATCACCAGCGTGTTAACCCCGGCTAACTGCGCAAACGAAAAATCCTCATAATCCACCGTTGACCCGTTCGCATCGGCCGCGACCAGAGTGAGCCCAACCGGGGTGGTGTTGTCGGTGCTATTGCCGTACCAGACCGCGGCACTGATTTCATATCCATCGGTCGAACCGGAGCCGGTAAGGTTACCATTGTCCATGACCAATTCATTGCCGTTCACATCCGCCAGATGGACCTCGGTCGGGCCGCAGCAGACAAAATTGAGGCTGGCAATGGTGAAATCGTGGGTGTAGGAAAAGATGGGAATGGTGCCGCCTAAAATCGAAGCGCTGATCCCTAATTCCAAGCCCACCGACCCACCCGGTTCAATGGCGCACAGCGGTCCGTAGGTATCCCAGATATATTCGATCTCGTCGAGATAGGCGCGATTGTCGGTACTGGGCGGGTTGCCGTCGGAGCCGGCGATCTCATAAAAGCCGCTATTTTTACCGGTGGAAATCCTTACCGGTTGGTTGTTCGCGCCCAGCACCAGCGTATTGACGTGCGCGCCGATCTCGCCATAAAAACCGGCCTTCCCATCGACTTCCGCCAGGGCAAAAGAGCTGCCGGTGCCCGAACCGATATCCAGCGAGCCGCCGACCTGGATGCCCCCGGAAATCCTCACACCGACTTGGTACTGATCGGCATCACCGATGAAAAAGCCGTCTTGCAGCACCGGGTTGCCTTGGTCGCTGCCAATCCCCTGCCCGAGCAAACCACGCGTGCTCAGGCCGATGTCGATGTTGGCGAACAGCGACACGGTGACATATGGCGTGATATCCGCTTCGATCGAGGCCACGCCCAAATCCAACACCGGGATGACCAGCGTGGGTGGATCCGTCACAAAAGTGTGGCTGATCGGCGTAAATTGCGGATTGTACACCACCAGATCAACCGCCTGGCCCAGCAGCGTCTGGGCGATAGCCTGCTGCGGATTGGCCAGGGCCGGCAGTTGGATGTCATAGTCACTGGCCATCTCGTTGGCGAAACTCTGGAACGTGGCGTATAGACCGGCGCCGGGTTCGGTGGTTTCGTTGCCGGTGGGAGCCTGGCCGTTGGGTGTGCCATTATCGCCGGACGTCCCCAAGTTCACGCCAGAGCTGGATTGATAGTATTGGCTCAGATCAAGTGAGTCGTAACTGCTCACCAGCGTCTGAAGCTCGTTGACCACGCCGACAATCTTCGTCAGGATCGCGATCTCCGGGTTACCGGTGTAATCGCCAAGAATGGCCGCCGGCGTGGTATCGATCAGCGGAATGTTATAGTTCAACGCATCCGTCAATGCCTTGGGGAACGGATTGTAGTTCTTGATCTCATTGAGCACCGGGCCGATCAAGTCTGCGACAAATTGGCCATAGTCCAGATTGATGTCGCCGAAGCCATCCACCGGATCGGTGGAATAGTTCGGCCCGTACCCCCACACTTGGCTGCCAGTGGCATTGCCTGCATGGCTCCAATCGGCGGTGCCCGTGGGATCCCAGTCGGCGGTGAACGTGGTACTGATGCCCGGTCCGGTAGACCCCAAGGTGGCGCCTAATTTCAAAGTTACATTGCCGCCCGAGCCAGTGACGATCATCGACTGAATGATGCTTTGGCTTTGCGTGTCCAGATCGGATTTGGAGATCATGGCACTACTACCATCGGGCGCCGCCAAATTCAGCGACAGACCCAAATTGGCGATCGCGCCGCTGCCAGCTCCCAACCCGAAACCAATAGCGCCAAAACTGCCATTGGTGTACTGCGGTAAATTCGCGCTGACATTTCCCACCAAGTTCAATTGCGGATTGGTCGGGTCGTTCCCGGCCACGACATAGAATCCGTCGGTAGGATCAAAGCCGAAGGTGATATTGCCCGCGAATCCCGCGGAAACGCTGGCGGTTATACTTGGGAAGGAAATCTGTGCGGCCACGATGTTCCCGCCCGAAACCATCAAGGCAAACGGCGCCGTGGTGAGCGTCAATTCATTAAACGTCAGGGTGTATTCGAACTCGTTATTGGCCGGGTTATAGTTGCCGCCCGTGGTGTCGGCGGCGATGTTACCGGCGGGCAGGGCCACATTCAGGATGGCACCGTCCAGCCCCGCACCCGTGGAGTGGCCGTTGGCGGCGTTGGCGATGTCTTGCAGCGCCGTGCTGGTTTGGCCCACAAAGTTAATCACGCTGCGGATCGGTTCATTGATGAACGGAATGACGGTATTGAGAACCGAGGAGTTCCCCCACTGATTGACCAGCGCGAGCAGCGAATTAAGCCCGTCCACGATCGGTTGCGCGGCAAAGGTTCGCGCGGTGCTGATGTCGCCCAATCCGGTAGGCGTGACCGTCAGCGTCCAAGCATTGCCCAGATTGGACCAGGCGAATTCCACCTGCGGGAAAGGGCCGGGATCGGGCAGATTACCCAGGGGCAAAATGATGTTGCCGTTACCGCTGACTGTCGGGGAGCCAAAAAGCGAGGCCGTCGCAGTGGTAAACTTATGCAGCGAAATCCGCTGGCCGCTATCGCCCAGCGAAGCCGAGAAAGTGGCCGCGGCAACCGTCATCGAGCCATTGCCATAGGTCAATTCAAAACTACCCATCGAGGCATTACCGCTCAATCCATGCGAATCATTGACCGTGACGTTCCCCGTGAAGTTCCCCTGGCCGCCCTGAATATAGAGCTGGCTGGCGGAGGTAACCGGCGCGGTCAGCACGATGCCCAGGCCGATATTGCCGCTGTAAGTCGCGGTGACCGGCACCGATCCCGACGCTTGCAGGGATACGTTGCCAACCGGACCATTCACCGCCCAGGAAAGATTCCCGGTGTAGGATTGCTTGACGCCCAAGCCCAATACCACGCCGTCGGCAGCGGGCGTCAGGTTCACATTGCCCGCGCCTAATTGTTGCACCAAACCGGTATAAAGAGATTGGATGTCGTAGAACTGGGGCGGTGTGATGCGCACATTATCCAGGAGCACGGTGTTGTTGCCGGTGCCGGTATTCAAGCCCTGAAAGGTGAGATTGTGCGTACCCGCGGTTACCGTAAACAGAGGTGTACTATAGTCTTGATAAGTCGTCGTTGTTGGCGTGATCGTGGCGACTACAGCACCATCGATCAACACTTGGAAGCCCTCGCTACCGCCGCTGGCAGCTTGGGCGGCCGAAACGGTCAGCGCGTAGGTGCCCACCGACCAGTTGCCGGACTGATTGATGGCCGCGTTTTCCTGGACAAATCCGACCTGCACGCCCTCCAGCGGATTGATAACACCGGTCAGCGTGCTGCCGTTGCCGGCGATTCCGGAATTGCTCCCGCCGGTACCGGCCGTGAAAAGCCAATCGGCGCCGCTGGGTTCATTCGCGTACGCACCGCCCGCCAGTTCCGGGGTTGCAAACCCGCTGTTGGGGATAACCGGAAACGACGCCGCCGCGAAGCTCACATTACCAATCAACGCCGTATTCGTGTTGGTGCTATTGCCACCGGCCGTGGCCAGTCCCTGAAAGGTGATGGTGTGCGAGCCGGCGGCCAGCGTAAAGGTGGTGGTGGTGTATTGCTGGTAGGCCGTCGTCCGCGGCGTGATATTGCCGACCACCGTGCCATCAACCAGCACCTGAAAATTCTCCCCGACGCTGGCGACGTTGTTGGCCGCCTGAGCGGCAGCGAACGTCAGCGTGTAGATCCCCGTCGGGCAATTGGCGATTGTCTGGCTGAAGGAACTTTGTCCGCCGATAAAGCCGACCTGCGTACCCACCGGCGCCGCCATATTGCCGGTCAGCAGGCTGCCGTTGCCGCTGATTCCCGACCAGTTTCCGCCCGCGTCGGCCGTAAAAGTCCAACCGGAGCCGGCGGGTGCATTCTGCGACCAATTACCCGCGACCGCCGCACCATCAAAATTATTGTCGGCGATGATGGGAAGGGGCGGCGCGTCAATACGAACGTTATCGATAAACGAGCCGGTTTCGTTGCCGCCAATCCCCTCGAACGCCACCGTGTGCGCGCCGGTGGTCAGGTTAAAGGCCGGCGTGATGTAGTCTTGATAAGGTAGCGTTGGCGTAATGGTGTCAATCACCTTGCCGTCGATGAGTACCTTAAGGATCCCGGTACCGTTTCCCTCAAAAGCTTCCCCGGCCGCCGCGAAGGTCAAGGTGTAGCTGTTGTTCTGCTGCCAACCGCTGATCGACTGCCTGATGGAAGCGTCTCCCCGGACAAATCCAACCTGGATGCCCTCCGGGGCGTTGGAAATGGTGAGCACGCCGCCGATGCCGAGGTTGGTAATGCCGGAATTATTCCCACCGTCGCTGTAGGTAAAGGTCCAACCGGACCCGCTTGGAGTCAGCATGCTGCCGGCCGGTAGCGCCGGGGTTTCAAAGCCATTGTCGGCAATGACCGGCAGCGGCGCCGCCACGTAAAGCGGTTGCAGATCGTTCGCAAGCGTCGTGCCCAGGGTTGCGCCAGCGCCAAAATTCGTACCGAACAACCCGACATCCTGGCTTTTGGTGCTGTTGCCTAACGCATTCAGCGCCAATGCCGCCTGGTTCAGCGCGGTCTGGGTGCCGGTGATACTCAAGTTGTTATAGGCCAGGTATCCGCTCAACGCACTGGAGTTAAAACTGGAAGTTGTCGGGTGTGACACATCCGGCCAAGACAGGGCAATCGTTTGCGGTGATAGACCGAGTGACGACCCGCTAATCCCGCCAGTGGCATAGACGGATATCGGCAGGCTGGCCGAAGCGTTGCCGGACAAGACAACCGTCGCCGGTGCCGCCGTGCCAGTCAAATTGCTGGTGCTAATAATCCCCGACGGCCCGGCTACTAGCGTGATGTTTCCATTAGCATTCAATTGGTAGGTTGCCGTGGTGATGCTCACACCAAGAAAACCCAAATCAGCGACTGCGGAATACGTTGCAGGCGAAGATTGGCTCCCCCGGGGTGTTAAGTTGCCAACCACGTTGGCCTGAACGGCCAACCCTGGTTCGACAAAGAAATCACCTGTGTTGCTGTCCACACCGAACGAAAGTTGTGTGGTCACATTGGTGGTGACGTAAAGCGTCGGCGAATTGGTTAGATTCGTAAAATCCAATTGCGCATTGTTCAGGTCCGCCGTCACCGTTGAGTTCAGCGACTGTTCCATCTCGAATTGGAAAATGAGTTGCGCGCCATTGACGGTTTCCTTGATCTGATATCCGCTGGGTATCCCCAGATTCTCCAGCAGCGATATGAGTTGCCCATCAGTCTGGAACGGCTCGACCACTGTGCCGGCTGAATCGGTCGATGCCCCCGTATACTGAGTCAGGTATGTTGCGTAAAACGGAGCGACGGTAGCGTTACCAGCAAAACCAATTAGATCATTAACGGATTCATCAATCAACGGCAAACTGGTATCCAGCGGATTGGGCGAAGCGACGTTGTCGGTGGCGGCGGCGGTCAGCGCGCCAGCCGCTTCACCCAGCCCCTGTGAAATGGCTGCCGGACTAATCGATTGTAATTGATTCAGGGTTGCCAGCGATGGATTCGTGGTCAAATTGGAGGTGACTGTCGCCGGTTGGGTGATGTTGCCCCAAGTGAAGGTGAGGGGCGTGCTGGACAAATTTCCCAGTTTCGAGGAAATATCGGCTGTAAGCGAGCTAGGCGCCGCCTGGGTAACCTGCGTGGTAACCAGCGTCGATAGCGCTACGCTATTGAGCTGGAGCAGGGTCAGCCGCCCTGACGAATCAACCGGAGCCAATGCGCTAAACGAAAAATTAAATACAGGCGAGAAATTTACCGTGGTATTGAGAATTTGGCTGCCCGAGGGCTGCGTACCCGGATGGGCGGCGGTCGGCGTGTCTAATTCAAGAAACCCCAATTGGCCGGACGGCTGCGTGAAGCTAAATGCCGTGACGTTGCCGGAAATCTGTATCGAAGCATTACCGGCATCGACATAGGCAACCGCCAAAGAGGTTTGGGTATCCCAATAGGCTCCAACCGTCAGCTTTTCCGTCAGCGTCACCGCCATGGTCAACGAACCCGGGTCGGCAAAATTTACGCCATAACTCGGTGCGATGCGGATGGTCACGGTTGACGTGCTGCTGAATTGAAGGTTCAGTTCAAGATCGTTAGTCGAATCACTGGTGCTGGTGACCGTAATGCCCGGCTGGCTCTCCAGCGTTGTGGCCAGATTGCTCAGGGCTATCACGTTGGCTAAAGACGCGGGAAGCAACTGATTGATCGCCGCACCCGGATCGTAGTTGCTCATCCCGCCGCCCACGACCGCAAGGCTTTGGCCCAATGCCGAGTCGTCCTTAAGCCGGGAATTAAAGGCTGACAGCCATGATGAAGAACTATTCGCCTGTAGCGCCGCATCGAGAGCGGTGATCAACTGCGCATCGTACGCGCCGCTGAGCAACAGTCGCGATTCCAACGCTTCAATCACGCGATGAAACGCCCTGCGGTGACGCAGCGTTACACATTTGCCAACCTTTTGTGCTCGCATCAATGCCTTTCGATCAATTTCGTAGCAGCTTTATATTTCCAAGAAATGTGTACGTCCATTTCTGCAAGACTAAGCATTGATAGCAGGCGATTTGGGCGAAGGCAATAAAATTCTTACGCCCACAACGGTATTTCTGCGTATTGTCACAACAGTGGTTCCACCTATAGTCAATATGCGACATGCCCCTATCATCGCAGTACGGTAATTTGTGGAATGGGCTGGAATTGCCGGTCGATGATCTTGAGCAATCCGGTGACGTCCGGCACGTGGCCGGTCAGGATGGCGGTGGGCAGGATCAACGCCGGTGTCGTCTGGGCGTGCGTTTGCTGAAAAATCTGCACTGCCGCCAGGATTTGCGCATCCAGTAGCTGGTTAGGCATCCGGAAATCATCGCGGGATGGATCGGCCAGTTGTTGCGCCTTCTTTAGCGCCAGACCGTACGGCTGGGGAACTGACTCGCCACGCAAGAACTCGTCCCATAACTGATACGCCGCCGGATTGGCGACACCCAAAGCCAGGCCGAGGCGGGCGTAGGCACAGGCCAGGGTATGCTCCACCAAATTATGCTTTACCGTGGGGTTACACGCACTGTTCGCCGGCACCGGCAGCAAGATCACCGCCAAGGTTCCCTTCCGTTTCTCCAGAGCCTGATGCAGCAACTGGTGCATGTAATGGCATTCCACGCACGTGTAATCAAACATCCAGGCCACCACCTGCGGCGCAGTTGGCTCACCCAGCAACGGCCACGTATCCGGTTCCAGCACGATCTTTCCGCTTAGCAGACTAATCGTCCGATGGGTCAACGTTCGTGCCAAAGGTTCCGGTGCAGCCGGATTGGGTGGTGGCGCCGCAACCGCCGCCAATGATTCCGCTGGCACAACCGGTCCCGATGACTCCACGGCAAACGTCCTACCCGGTAACAGCACTTGCCCACCGATCAATAGCGCCAGACCGGCCATGCCCACGACGAGAATCCCGCAATGACTTCCCACTGGCACACTCTGGCGCATCGCCAGAATGCTGGCCGCGCTCACTAATCCGCAAGCATGAATCAACAGGCAGTAAACACAGTATCGGCGTACCACCAGCGCCTGCAAGGCGATAAACCAAATCGCGCTACCGGCTATCCAAATGGCCAGAACCTGCAAGGCTTGCTGCCGCAGTTCACTATGGCCTTGCTCGCCCCACATGCCAATCAACACCGCCAGATACACCGGAATCGCCAAAGCCGCGGTGGGAATTCCCAGCCAGAGTGCCCACCGCCCCTTGGTCAGCGTACCACAGCCGGAATTCGCCCCACAGCCAGGCAAGCCCCGGCCGCTCTTGCCCACACTCAGCAGGAAGAGCGACAAACCCAAGGCGACGAATGAAAAGGCGGTTGCCATCATCGATACGCAGAATCTCACTGCGGCACTATAGCAACGGCGGCCAAACACGCATTATCGACACGCGGGTCCACCTTCTGCGACCGTAGCCGGTCGTAGCGTTCCACCAACTCCTGCTGAAGCATCTGCTGCTCCTGGGACATGGGGCAGGCCACGATGATGGGCTTGCCGCCTTGCAGGCGGGGGCGGGGCAGGTTGAGCATCTCGGTGGTCTGCACGTCGGAGAACGCCCGGAACATTTGCTGGAGTTCCGGCAGATTGGTGAAGCGGGCGAAGCGGCTGCGTGGCCGCAGGCCCGCCCCGTCCGGCGAGATTTCCATGGTGTCGATGACCTCGCCGAAGGTGGCTGCCCATGCGTCGAAATGCTCCAAGCCCCGGCTACGCAGCCCCTCGGGGTCGAGGAACCGCTGCATGGTGTACATTTCCATCATGGTGTTGGAGATCGGCGTGCCGGTGGCGAAGGTCACGCCGTGGCCGGGGTGCTGCTCGCTCAAGTACCGGGCCTTCATGTACACGTCGAACGCCCGTTCGGACCCTCCGGTCTGGATGCCGGCGACGCGATCCATCTTGGTGGGCGTCTCCAGGTTCTTGAAATAATGCGCCTCGTCGATGAAGACATGATCGACGCCGAGTTCGTCGAACACCAAACCATCATCCTTCTTTTCCTCGGCCAGCAGGTCTTTGAGGCGTTCGGCCCGAGCCGCTTTCTGCTTCTCGATGGTCTTGATGAGATTGCGATTGGCACCCTTGGCTCCGGCATGTTCGCGGAGCAATTCGTCGTATTCGGCGATCTGCTCCAACAGGAATTTCTCCTGGTAGTCCCGTGACATGCCGATCCGCTCGAAGCTGCTGTGGGTGACGATGATGCCATCCCACTCGCCGCTGGCGATCTTGGCGGTGAGGAACTTGCGGCGGTCCCGTGTCAGGTCTTCCTTGGCGGCGACGAGGATTTTGGCATTGGGGTATAGCTGCATGAACTCGCGGGAGAACTGCTCCAGCAGGTGGTTGGGGACCACGTACATGGGCTTTTTGATGAGTCCCGCCTGCTTCATCTTCATGCCGGTGGCGGCCATGGTGAAGGTCTTGCCTGCGCCAACGGTGTGGGCCAGCAGGGTGTTGCCGGAACTCATCCCCCGCCATACGGCATCATTCTGATGCGTCCGCAGCCGAATATTCTGGTTCATGCCGGGAAAATCCAGGTGCGAGCCGTCGAACAGGCGGGGCCGGAGATTGTTGTAGGTGTCGTTGTACAGCCGCACCAGCCGCTCGGTACGCTGCGGATCGGTGAATATCCAGGCACGGAACCGTTCTTTGATGAGCTTCTGCTTCTCGCGTGCCGCCAGCGTTTCCTCGTGGTTGACGACCCGTTCTTCGCGGTCTCCGGCCTGGATCGTGTCGTAAATCACCGGCGTCTTCATGTTCAGGGCCAAATCGAGCAACCAGGTGCCGTTGGCGCGGCCGGTGCCGAACTCGGACGTGGCGGCGACCGACTGCTTGGCGGCGTATTCTGGTTCCATGCTCCAGACGGCATCCTTGGGCAGATGCACGACCGGCACGCTGGATGGCTCGACGCGAAAGAGGTCGGCGGCGAACGCCTGGATGTCGCTGGCCGGTATCCACGGAGCGCCCAAGCCCGCGTCGATGTCGCCGGGCAGCACGTCTTCGGGTTGCACGTTCCGCAGGGCCTCGACGTTGCGGGCATAGGCGGGACCGGCGCTCTCGGCGGCGGTGAGCTTCGCCCGCACGTTACCGGAGAGATACACATCGGAAGTCTGCCATTCCCTGGCTTCGGGGTTGGGGAAGATCAAGTCGCCCAATTCAGCGATCACCTGTTTGCGGGGTTTGCCGTAAAGGGTGCAAATGTACGGCAGGTCCACCTTGCCCTTCTGGTTAAGGGATACCAGCAAGCCTTCCTCGGCGCTATTTACCTGGGTGATGGGCGGGGTCTTGCCCACCACGTCCTTGGTCATGATGGCGGCTTTGCTGGCTTTGCCCGTCACCTCGTCGTAATCCTCCATCGACATTACCAGCATGGCGTCCGGGTCTTCGCGGAACTTGACCAGGTTGGGCATACGGCGGATGACGTTGCCGTCGGCGGTTTCGCCGAAGGTGGTCTTATTGATCGGGCCGTAGGTGCTGGCGAAGCGGCCATACGCGAGGTTGAGTTCCCGGCGTGCCTCGTCGCGGCTCTGCTCGGGCCAGCCCTCGTTCTGCGATTGCAGGACGCGACGGGCACGGTCGCGTAAGCCGATTAAGGCGGCGAGGCGCTTGCCGGTCAGCGTGCCATCAGCTTTTAGGGCGGTGCCGCGTGCTGCAAGACCTTTCGGTATCCTTTTATTAGGCGCGTCCTAGCCTATGAGACGCTATCGGAAACGGAATTCGGCCTTCGGCCCGATGATCCCGGCTTTCGGCCCAACGTGTTTATGGATGTTACCCCATTTATTGAAGATAAGCTGCGTATCATGCAGATATATCAGGGTGAGCTTGCCAAGTTTCCTTTTCCTCGCAGCATCGACGCATTAGCCAAGGCTCTCCACCCCGGCCAGGACATCCGCATCGAGAACTTCCGCGACACCAGGCTACCGGAAGATCGCATTGATGCGGTGGTCGGCAGCGGCATCGAACACGGCAGCATGGTCGCTGTGCGCATCATTGCGGTAGGGAAGGTAAAGCGTATGAGGTCGGACAACGGCGACAATGTCGGCTATCGACTGCACAAAATGTCCCTTGGGTACCGTGTCGAGCAAAGTGGAAGGCCATGTCAAGCGGTGAGTACCTGCAAAACCGTAAGCCGCCGCCACTTCCTGGATTTCGCGGTCAAGTCGCGCTAACCGCTCAGAGGAGAAGCCGGGGACTAGATGGGCGGATGAGGCGATCAACCAATGGACGATATCACCATGGAATGTATGGTTAAGAAGGGTTCCACCGCAACCGAGCGTTTCATCGTCGCGGTGGGGAGCAATAACTAGGATGTTACGTTTCATAGAACAACGACCTCCAGTGGGTCTTCGGGTTTCTTGAGGAAATCACGGAAAGGAATGGTTGTGATGAGTTCGTAGGCCGTGGCGGCGCTGTGGCCGTCACCATAGATATTGCGAATGGGTGCGATCTCCCTTTGAAATCCTTCGCTTAGTGCAGTTGCTACTGCCGCCTCGATGCTGGTCCGATCCGAATCGGAAAACAGGACATTACTTCCGGCCAAGCGGCCTCTCTGGCGACGCCCAACATTGACGGCGGGAATAGGAATAGATGCCGCCTCCATGATGCCCGCAGACGAATTGCCTATGATGAGCTTTGCCTGTTTGAATAGCGAGACAAAGAGATCGCGCGGAAGGGTCTTGTAAAAATGAACTTGGGGATGGTGGGCCAGATGTTCGATTGCGTGTAGGATCTGCCTGTTGCCGGGGTCTGTATTGGGGGCGCTTGCGAAGACGAACATTCCTCTGTTTAGCAGAGTGGCAACGATGTCGTTTATAATTGCGGCAGCGTGCCCAAGTTCCTCGTCGATGGGATGAAAAATGACTAGAGCATGCTCGGTACGGCGTCTCGCGGGTAATATGTTCAGTGCATAATTAGCGTCTTTTACGCTCAACAGCCGATAATACTACCAGCATGGATGTTGTCAAGGTTCAAGCCGGTCCAATTCAACCCGATCCACGCGATGCGATCATCGCCGAACTGCGCGCCCGC
>Ga0316217_10001181_pt1 | contig 35070 bp, 34 predicted proteins | sample 1anoAmetaG_FD_203633 | JGI IMG/M metagenome (GOLD analysis project Ga0316217, IMG submission 203633) | Freshwater microbial communities from Trout Bog Lake, Wisconsin, USA - 1anoA | ecosystem: Environmental > Aquatic > Freshwater > Lake > Hypolimnion/Profundal zone | place: USA: Wisconsin...
AGTAGGAACAAATTTTACTCTTTCATTTGTTCGTTCCTAAAGCAGTAAGGCTCAGAGGCGATTGTTTTTAAATTTCCATCAGACTAAATAAAGATTTAGTTTTAAAATTTCGAGATTGCAGAGTAATGCTGGTCAGATATGGCAGGACAGTTCCATGTTTTGATTGTATTTGGGAGAAAAGTGTTTTACAGCATCTGCAGAATCAGTTTTTGCTCATCTTCAATCGCTGCTACTCTTAGTTTGAGCTCAGATGCTTAATTATTTAAAAGGGCGACGTTGATGTTGAGGTTAGCATCAATGTTTTATATATCAGTGAGCAGTCTTTGGATATTTTGGTGCTGTTTTAGCAGTTGCTTGAGATAGCCTTCTTTATCCTGAACTGGATCAACCGCAATCGTAAACCCAATGAGGCAAAATACAGCTAAGATAGAAGAAACGAACATTATAATATCAATTAAAATTAGATTGTGATACGATTTTTCAAGGTTTCTTCAAAAAATTCTACAAACCAAAAAAGGAAAGCTAGAGAGGAGGGTTTTAATATTTTGGTCCGTTTGGTGAGATGAAAAGTGATTAATAATAAAGTTATAACATTTATATCGATTAAACTGCTTGTCGATCTATGGGCTAAAGCAGCTCCAAGCCACACTCTAACCAGCAAATACAATAGCTCAAATAACTGTACTAACCCACTTCTAAACTGTCTCACCTACCCGGTCAGCCTCTCTGCATCCAATACTTCCCTTCTTTTGAGAGAAACCATAATCCCATATATGCGTAGAAATATCCGTTCCTCTAGCTTTACTCCTTCGAATTAGACAGCAGTCAGAAGCAGATTGCTTAGGATCTCAGCATTTACGAGGTGAGGAAAAATAGTTTACCATGGATCGTTAAGGTAGTTTGCTACGATGTGGAAAGAAAGCAGTGTTAATGCTCCCTGTTTTCATGCAAATACACAGTTTGTACCGAGAGGATTGAATTTCGACTGCACTCTTTCAAAACCAGTGGAAAAGGATTCGCGGATTTAACTGGATCCAAAAAGTATCTATAGAGTTTCACTCTTGAGGAGGGTGTGTATGTCTTGATAAATGCGATCCAGGGATACCAAATTCTTACTCAACAGTTCAGAGTCAAATGCCCTAGTGCTAGATCTATTGGGATTACTAGATAAGGTCAAGTGAAGGTTTGGATTAATGAGAATTGGGCTTTGAATGAGCAAAATCCCATTGCCATTCCTGATCGCTAGATAATTGAATAAATTTTGACCCTTACAGCTCAAAGAACCAAGGGGAACTTGTTGAAAATGTTAGGCATTGAAAATGGCCTTCTTAATTTCAACTTTAATCAAATTCAGAACATTCTTGCCCATTTTGTTATTGCTTTCAATCAAGGGAAAAAGATATTAGCAGAGAGGGTAAGTGAGGCGAGTTTAGGGCTGCTTGATGTTTCAGCAACCAAACCTCGGAAATACTCTCTCAAAAAGGAGAAGCAAGAGTAAACTGAAAAAGTTGTATTGACCCATACTCCACACAAATCAAAACATACAAATTAAACCACAGAAAGACGTTTTTATAGCCATGATCTGAAAAAATAAAAAATTGAGCACTCCATATCTCATAATCACAATCACTCAGCAAAAAAAGAAAGCAGCCACTTTAATGCTGCCTAGCCCAAGAAATAGATTAAATTCAGCTATCCTCAGATGGGCCAAGTTCCCTATTACCCCAACTCTGCCAAAGGAAGCTCTTCATAGCCAATCCATTTTACTCCTCAAAGCGCCAACGAACCAAATCCCAAAATAATCTTTCGATCTTAACCTGTGATAACCAAATTCAACCATCTAGAACAGAAGAACAATTCGCTTCCATTGTTCGAAAAAGTTATTTCTCGAAAAATTTCAGACAACGCAAGGACCACAATCGCAACTACGTTTAGCTTCAACGATGCAAGCAAGATTGAGGACAAAAGTTTGAATAGTAAGCTTAATATGGTAGTAAATACAAATCATCAATTCAAAAAGAGCATTTTGGAAATGAGCTAATCCCAAAAAGTAAACATTCTGGGGGCTATTCAGGAGGAAAAAAAAGCAAAAAGATAGCTACTTTCTCTTCCCTTGAAGCAAAAACAAGAAAATGCATAAAAAAGCGCTCATCTTAAACCTATACCTAAAACTGTCAGTTTTGTGACTCCTTAATCTTTTTTGGCTAGAGGATAAATCCTGGTCACTTAATATAGATCATAAAACACGCCTAGTAAAGTGGAGTCAATCAACTCCATCACTTAAGAGTTTCGGCAACTTTTACAATCAGAAAAACAAATAGAAAGTGAGTTAGAACTCGATTAATAGCTCTTTGATATAGCTTTGCTTTCTTTGTAGAAAAGTCAGAAACATTTAAAACCACCTTAGACTGAAGTTTTGCTATACCAAAAAAGCGAGTCAGACATCATAAGGCCCTCAATGACAAAATGCTATTCTATTAAATAGGTTGATGAAGAAATAAGCTATGAATGGTAGGCTAATAATATGTGATATCATTTTTCATTTATAAGGGTTGAATTGATTAGGATTGGTTCCTTGATTGTTTTGGTAGGTGTAGTATATGGGCTGCTGAGGTTGTCCGTAGTTCTGCGGTTGACCATAGGTCTGAGGTTGGCCATAGGGCTGACCAGAGTTTGGAATGTATTGCTGCTGTTGTTGTCCATACTGATTGGGAGGATAGACTTGCCCTTGCTGGCCATAGTTGTTGCCTCCATAGTTATATTGGTTCGGGGAAGTGGGAGCTGAAGTCAGCTGTTTGAAAAGTAGAAAGAGTTCTGGCTTAGTGATGCGCCCATTATGCTGAAAATCGATGGAAGACACAAACTGCAAAGTTTGTTCCTTGGTGAATCTTCTGGGTTCATTGAGAGCAGTGAACAATTGGTTGAAAAAGGTGTGAAGTTAATTAACGTCAAGGTAGCCAGAGCGGTCGAAATCGTAGGTGTCGAAGACCTAATCGATGAACATCCTAAGTATGCTGTCGTCCAAGCTCATTTATTTAATACAAATGAAACCATAAGTTCGATCTAATGCTTTATTACAAAATGCTAAGCTATTGCATCATTTTTTCTTGCCCTTTGCGGCCTCAGCTTGCTTCTTGGCCTCGAATTCCTTCTTGGCCAAATCTACCAGCTGCTAACGGTCAAGCAGCCTTTAAACGGCCTTGGTCTTATCTTTAACATCATCAAGAGCACTATGAAGCATTGTGTTATCCTAAATTACTCAAAAATTACTGAAATCTTCTTCTTGAATTATTTGGGGGCAAGTTAGTCCAAAAGCAAAGTTTTGGCGTAGATCTCGGAATTGGACATTTTGTTGGCCTTTCCCTTGTATATCAGAATGCTGTTAGTGTATTCCTAGAGTTCAGCAAGATACTACCCCAAATTTGAGTCATTGAGGTTCACTCCTGAGTTGATGTACTACTGAGCTCTGTGTGGATTGTTTCTGTTGAACTTGGAGTTAGCCAGTTTGATAAGCACATCTCTAAAATGGGGTGAGATCTAATTGAGCATCTTTTGGAAATCGTCAACTTCCTGCTTCTTTTGGGAGACGTAGGCTTGGATCTTGTTTTTTCTCTTTTAGTCCTCAGGCGTTTCATTCAAAATCCTTTGCTTTTACTGATTGTCTTTCTTCAGATGTTCGTTTTTGGCTCTTAAATGTTGATTCACATCAATCAGATTGTCGATTTCTTGATTCAACACATCAACATAGGTGAGCAAATTGTAGTTTTGCTCTTCTCCTTTGATGAAAGTGTTTTGGATCTAAACAATATCAGTTAATCCAGTAGCTTCCTTGATGGTATTGAAAGCCTAGTCAATAACCTTCATATTTCTCTGATAATTGTCGATAAGCTTGACCTTTTCCTTGTTATTCACAATTAGCTTGGTCAATCTCTGCTTCAGAACGGCTCCAGTATCGTTTTGTATGGCATTAATTTCCCCAGCTTTGATCCTGCTTCCTCTATTCAACTTAGGATCTTTGAGTTCTTTGTTGAGCTAAGTAAGTCTGCGATAGTAGTTGGTTTTGTCTTCTTCATTCTTCATCTTGAGACTCAGCATCAGATTTTGGCTCATGTTGCTTGTGTTTTGACTGGATTTGATGTTTTAGCTCAAGTTAGTGATCTATTGCTCTGCTGAATCAATATCGCTTTGCAAAGTTTTGAGGTTGCTCTGGTACATAGTCTTCTCCTGCCTTAGCAAATTGATATCATTCCTCAGCTTCTCGATTTCTCCGACGGTTTCATTGAACCTTTTGTCGTTCTGCGTTTCACAATATGTACAATGTCGATTTGCTTCTGTAGATTGCGCATTTTGGTGAACATTAGCTTCACCTCTCCCTCCTAGCTTTCCTTTTTCAAATGGGCTACATTTCTTTTCAAGTTGGCGATTTCTCCTTGCAATTTTGACTAAACGCCTTGCAGGGTCAGCAGATTCCGTCTTTACCATTAGTATTTCTTTGTGTAGTGGTCTGCTTATCTTTGCATTTTTTAAGTTTGGCTCAGCCTGATCCCTGAACTGCCCTCCATGAAACTTTGGGAGTGTGTTTAGCGAGGCATGCAGTTATAAATTTATTTATAGACATTATCTAAGGCTTAGATATATCACTCATACCAACAACTGACAAAGGAATTAATCTATAAACATCAAATTCCTTCCACTTCCTTCTAAGCACCTAAAACTTCTTGAATTTTGCCCTTTAAATCTTAGTAAGGGTTTTATTGTATGGGGGAGTATTGCTTGAGTCTTCTTCCTTCGATGCCTTGTCCGGAACCTCTCCAATTTTTGCTAGATAGAGCTTTCATCATCTTTTGGCAGGGCTGGAAACATACCACAAAACTACATCCTAAATTACCATATCTTTACCTATCACAAATACAAAGCACAGGAATCTTATTAGAGTTACTACGTCAATGAAAAACTCATTGAAGTCAACTCTTTTAGGCGCAAATCCGATTTTATTTTTGGAGTAATCAAGAGCAATGAAATGCTACAGGAAAATGGGCTCACCTAGAATGACTCGATTATTGAAAGTTTTCTTGATATTGAGTACAATTTTTTTACTTTGCTCCGAAAGCACAAGCTTCTCAAGCTGGACATTGATGTTTTTGCTATCGAATGAGAAAAAGATATTTTTTTCTTTTAGCTTTTCGAATTTTTTCTTGTTTGCTGCAGTACATTCGATATAATAGGTTTTGCCGTTGACTGTGCAGTTAATCTCTTTTGACATGAATTTGCCGAAAACCGCTGTAATTGCAGCTTAAGGTAATCCTATATAGGAGGCGCTTAGGCTGAAGACAGCTGTTAACTCTTCAGGCACTTCGCCTTCGGTATCTTCTTCTCTATCTTCCATTCCGATATTTTTCAGTTTGGGCAACTTACCAAATCCTTCGTCTTAAGGCATATCAATCCATTCTATGCTGCTATAGCCGCTCTGAGTGTACTTTGCTGTCATATCTCCAATTGTGATGCTACTGTTGACTCCAATGTAAAGAGTTACAGTCTTTTCTGCTGCCTTGACGTAGGTGAAGATTTCGTTGAGAAAAGAGTTCTAGGAGGCTTGATCAAATCTTAAGGAAATGGCTCCGTCACTCAAAGAATTCAGATTTTAGGAGATTTCCGTGGCATTGATGAAATTGGTGTTAGTTAGCTGTAGATGATCCTTTTCACCATAGATGTATAAACCAAGCATAATAAGTTCAAAGAAGTTATTGAGTCTGCTTGAATCTTTAGCGATGAAGGTGATGTTTTTGGACTTTTAAAATTCACCGCGAATTATCGCAGATGAACCTTCAATGATTGCGTCTTATTTCAGTTAATCTTGCTTTTTCTTATGCAATTTGTTAGAAATCTTCTTCTTGGTTTCCTTCACTTTTTAGACAAAGGTTTCGGTCTTTCTCGCACATTTGTGATCAGTGCCTTAGATCTTGCACTCCGGTGCTTTGATCCAGCTGACAGGGATGGTAAGATCAACGGACATGAACACATGCTGGTCGTTGTTCATGAAGGGTATAGTATAGCTAAGATCCTTTTGGAAGCAAATCTAATGGTACTATGCGTCTTGGTTGAGCGTAGTTTAGTTTTTGCAGACTGTGGGCTCATGTTAAAAGCTGTGCTTATCAAGCATGGTCCTTTAGAGGGGGAATTCGAGGTAGCTGGCGGAAACGAGCAAAGCTAGCAGAAAGGTCACAACTATATTAGATATTCTCCACATAATGAGTTATTATTAGTTTGCGTTTTGACCTATATAACTTCTCTATCTAGTATTACCCAAAGGGACTTAAAGCAGTTAAAACAGTTGCAACTTTATTCAGGTAAACAGAGCCATTTGCTTAGTGTGCAGTTATATTGCCTATTATTGCTTTAATAACGAGATACCTTTGAGAAGAATATGATGATAAAGAATAAGATTTGTTTGTATTGATTGATTGAGATTTTGAAGTCAAATTGCTCTTTTTCTTTGGAGGGAAGGTGTCTACAAGTTTATTCGACTAAATAAGGCCTAATCGAAGAAATATAGATGAGAAATGAACCATCAAATGTAGGGATAATAAAGTCTTCTCAGTCTTGAGGCTTAGAGTTCAGCTTCAACTCTTGATCTGCGCAAAGCACTCTCTGCCAAAACTTCTGCCTCAACTCTTGATCTGCGCACAGCCTATTAGGCAGCTAACCTTGAAGCAGCCAACTCAGCTTCCACTCTTGATCTCCTCAAAGCACTCTCAGTGGCAATGCGATCTGCCTCGATTTCAGCCGCAACTCTTGATCTTCTGAGAGCGGCTTCGGTTTCCAATCTTGAGGCAGCTAATTCGGCTGCAAGTCTTGATCTCCTCAGAGCGTTTTCGGTGGCAACTCTTTAAGCCACAACTTCAGCCTAGATTCTGGATCTCCTCAAAGCAGCTTCAGTTGCAATTTCAGCCTCCACCCTTGACCTTCTCAATGCGACTTAAGTAGCTACCCTGGAAGCAGCCAGCTCAGCCTCGACCCTTGATCGTCTGAGTGCACTTTCAGCAGAGAGGACAGCTGCGTAACTAAATGAGTGAGGAAGTACCTAGGGTAGTAGTAGGGGTAGTAAAGGTATGACATTCTTCCTTGAATAAATTTTATTAAAACAAGTTGAATAATTAGAAGATTTAAATAAGATAATGCTCTTAGACCAACATCACAGAAAATACTCAGGAATTGCTTTTTTTGCAGGGATGAGCCTACTCTCATGGGTGGCGGCTTCGAAGCGTATGAACTTCTGATTTAACTTGTCGTCTAGCACCAAAATCGAAGCTGTGTTGTTGCAGCGGTAGCAGTAGTTCGGGGCTGACCAGACTGTCACCAGCTGCTTGTTGAACATCTCCTTGTAGCCTTACATGATCAGCTGGTGGGCTCTCACGATTTAGGTGATATTGTTCTTGTGGTTGAAGGTGTCAACTACGTTGCCTCCGAACAAGTACCCTGCGCCTCGCGGGCTCAGCACCCACCCTTGGATCTCTACATGAGGGGATGAATACAGTCGGGGTCTGACCACATGAGGTCGCACATTGAGCCATCATGGGGGATTTATTGCTTTCTGTCGATTGAACGAATCTGAATGATGTGGGGGTTACTTCGTCGATTGAGTCGTTGATGCTTGGGCTTAAACCTCCATGCACGCAAAAAATACTGTCGTCTACAATTGCGGCCAAAGATAAATAATCGAAGACATCTGTGCAATAACGCCAAACGTTGAGCGAACCGTATTTTCTGAGACATTCGTCATAGAAGCCATAGACCTGAGTGATTTGTCTGCATTCATGGTTCCCTCTGATAAGTGTGACCAAGTCAGGGTATCTGACTTTGTAAGCCAATAGTAGGAGGAAGGTCTCAACGCTATTGAAACCTCTATCTACGAAATCTCCTAGAAACAGGTAGCACACTCCTGGAATATCTCCTCCGTTTTTGAAAAGCTAGAGCAAATCATAGAATTGGCCATGAATGTCACCGCAGATAGTGACTGGGGAATCGACCCTTTGTACGTTTCCCTCCTCGACTAGTATTTCTCTGGCTTTGGAACAGAGGTGCTTGACTTCCTGCTCGGTGATGATTTCTCCTTTTCGCAGCTGCTCTATTTGTTTATCAATCTGACTCATGAATACAATTATAAGGCTATAAGCACTCTTTGCATCTAACCTCCTCAACCAAAACTCAGTTCTCTGCTAAACTCATGAAAAGAAGAGCTTGAATGGTAAGGTTGGTGTTGGGTTTATTATACAAGGTCTAGAGGGATTGGGATAATAATATTTTTATATCAGTTCAATTATGACTAACTCTAGGCCAGTAGCGGGCTTTTTACTTATCGTTGATTCACCGGAATTAGCTGGCAAAATACCCTTCTTTCTCGGAGAAAATATAATTGGACGATCCTAAACCAAGGCCACTTTAGTCATTAAGTAAGTATCAATATCGCAAAGACACGCAAAGCTGTACGTAAGTGCAAAAAAAGTGACCCTCACAGATTTGGGAAGCAAAAATGGGACTAAAATCAACAATGAAGATAATTTTGTCTAACCTTAGAAGTAGGTCTAAATTGATGAGTCTATGGTGGTTTACTTTGCCGAGGTGAAGTGCAGGATCGAGATTTTGAAAAAAGAGGATAACTAAACTAATAAACTTTAGGCCTAAATCAAGGAAAAAGAGAAGAGAAGGGCTGAGTTGCTGAAAAAAATGAAGGAAGAATAGTCTATCAAGTAACCGAAACAATAGAAAGCTCCAAAAGACTAATTCTAGAAAATAGCTTTTATTGGTGATATTGATTTAGAAGGAGAGTTTGCTGGGGAGCTAAAAAAGGTGTAAAAAGTGGGTAAAAAGAAGAATACAAAAGCATCGAAGCTTCTTCCATAAGCTAACGTTGCTTAAAAGAGCTTATTGGAGGAAAAACCCAAGATAAATATGTAGGATTAGCTCAAATAAAAGTAAAAAAAGGCCAAAAATAAGGATAAAAAGATAGAGGAGAAAGGTCAAGAAACTAAGTAAATTATAAAAGAGCGTTAAAAAGTGTTGCCTAGTGAAAGACTGAAAAATATTAAGCCAAAATAGCCCCAGAAGTAAAGTGTTTCTCCTTCAAAAGAAACCAAATCAAAGCCAAAAGAAAGATCTCCTAAATTTTCATAAAAAAACATCAAGAAAGAGATATAGATGTAGAAACAAAACGTATCAAAGCTAATCGAGCCAAAGAAGAAGATTTTGAGAACCTCAAACGAAAGAGAATAATAGAGAAAGTAGTCAAATAAATAAAAGAAATCAAGCAAAGATAAAGTGTCCAAAAAGTAAGTAAATTTCTCAAAATAGCAACGAGAACTAAACAAGTCAAAAGAAGAGCCCAAGGTCTAGCCTAAAATTAGCAAAAAGTCAAAAGAGAAAAACAAATTAAACCAAACTATGCTCGAAAAAGACAAACAAAAACCCTAGTTATCGATGCTCATAGACGACTAAATTACAAACACCACTAAAAAGAAGCTTTCATCTCGCAAAAAAATGCCGAGCGAATCTTTAGAAAAAGAACTAAGATAGTCTGCAAGAAGGAGTACTGTGGGCAAAAGGATCTTATTCTCTGGGTTTGTACCCAAAATGAGGAGAAAGTTCTTTACGACAGTTTAGGATTACACATAGGATTTTGATTACCTGATCATGAAAGAATACACAAGAACATTCAAAGCCTTAGTTGCGATTTCCAAAGGAATACCCATCATTAAAAATACTTGGATTGAAGACAGCTAGCAGTGTTAAAGAACTCTTAATCCTAACCACTATCGCTTTAGCAAGCTGTAGCATGTCTACAATGCAATAGAGAAAGCCAGCAGTGGAGAAAAATTGTTGAAGGGTTACGACTTTTATCTAGTTTCAGCTGAGTACCATTTGAAAACCTAGCAGATCTAAACTTTGATCAAATTGGGAGGTGGTGAAATCAAGGTCTTGAAAAGTCAAACAAAGCTAAAAGACCCACGAAAGGGCATCGCGATTCTAAGGAATAGAAAGGAGGATGAGGGCATTTCCCCTGAGCTAAAAGATTAAATACTGCGTGCCAAGAAGCAGGGGTTTGAGCTGATATATGCCATTTAGTTTCTGCTGGAGGCTTGCGAAAGGCAGCACCTGGACTGGGAAAATAACAAGCTGACAGAGCTAAGAGCGTGATCATTCATTTTGACTTTACTATTAACACTATTCTCCATCCACAATAAGCTTCAAAGTTGTCGAGTGATACGACAGTGCAATATTTAAAAGATAGTCTTGAAAAGATAAGCTTCTGGTATCATAGCTAAACTCTTGAGAGGAAACCGAAGATTAATTGTATGGCTGTTTGATTATCTTTGTTAAAGTGAATGTTGATTATTTTTTGCTAGAAAGGTTGATATTTAAGTCTGTATGATGTTTTTAATTTTGTCTTTTGAGAGAGCTTATTTTTATAAATCAAAAATATTTTTCAAACAAAAAGACTATTCTAGAAAAGTCTATAATCGCGAGTAGTCCAGAACATATCCGTAGCTCAAATTCTCGTGAACCACCCAAAGACCTATAATAATTACAATTCACTCAAAATGTCTGAAAGGAAGGTCTCTAAAAAAGCGATTGGTATTGACCTTGGCACAACCTACTCCTGTGTTGGGGTCTGGCAAAACGATAGAGTTTAGATCATAGCCAATGACCAAGGCAACAGAACCACCCCCTCTGACGTGGCCTTTACTGATACATAAAGACTTATAGGAGATTCAGCCAAAAACCAAATGGCCAAAAACCCCAACAATACCGTTTTCGATGCTAAAAGGCTCATTGGCAGAAAATTCACCGACCCAATTGTTCAAAAAGATATGAAACACTGGCCTTTTAAAGTTGAGGCTGGCAGTGACAACAAGCCCGTTATTGTGGTGAAATTCAAAGGAGAGCTGAAAAAGTTTTACCCCGAAGAGATATCATCTATGGTTTTGACAAAAATGAAAGAAACTGCTGAGACTTACTTAGGCTAAACCATTAAAAATGCAGTTATTACGGTGCCTGCCTATTTCAACGACAGCCAAAGGCAAGCTACAAAAGATGCGGGGGTCATTGCAGGGGTCAATGTCCTAAGAATCATCAACTAGCCAACAGCTGCAGCTATTGCTTATGGCCTTGACAAGCAAAAAAGCGGAGAAATCAATGTTTTGATTTTCGACCTCGGAGGAGGAACTTTTGATGTTTCTTTGTTGACGTTGGATGCGGGAGTTTTTGAAGTTAAAGCTACAGCTGGAGATACTCATCTTGGAGGATAGGACTTTGACAATAAGCTTGTAGAGTACTGTGCTGCTTAGTTTTTGAAGAAGTATGGAATCGACATCAGACAAAATGCAAGAGCAGTCCGTAGGCTAAGAACTCAATGCTAGAAGGCTAAAAGGATTCTTTCTTCTTCAGCTCAAACATCCATTGAGGTCGACTCACTGGCCGAGTCTCAAGACTTCTCTATGACCATCACAAGGGCGAAGTTTGAATAGCTTTGTCTGCCTTTGTTCAAATAAACCATTCCTCAGGTAGAAAAGGTACTCAAAGACTCAGGCCTTTCCAAGAACAAAATACATGAAGTAGTCTTGGTTGGAGGGTCAACTAGAATCCCCAAGGTTATATAGCTGTTGAAAGAGTACTTTAACGGAAAGGAGCCCAATCGTTCTATCAACCCAGATGAGGCTGTTGCCTATGGCGCTGCAGTCCAAGCTGCTATTCTTACAGGAGAGGAGTCAGAACAGATTGGAACTTGTGTTTTGCTAGATGTGGCACCTCTTTCTCTAGGCATAGAAACTGCAGGTGGAGTCATGACTGTTCTTATTCCTAGAAACACCACTATTCCAACAAAAAAATCGCAAATATTCACTACCTATGCCGACAACCAGCCTGGTGTTTGCATCCAAGTATACGAAGGTTAGCGCCAAATGACCAAAGATAACAACCTACTAGGAAGATTCAATTTAGACGGCATTCCGCCTGCCCCAAGAGGAGTCCCTCAAATCGAGGTCAGCTTCGAAATAGATGCGAATGGGATCATGAATGTGACTGCGACTGATAAGGGGACTTCCAAGAATGCCAAAATTACCATCACGAATAATAAGGGCCGTCTTTCCAAATAGGAAATCGAGAGACTTTTGAAATAGGCGTAGAAATTCAAAGACCAAGATGAAAAGATAAGAAAGAGGGTTTAGGCTCGTAACGCTTTATAGGGGTACTGCGTGAGTATAAAGCATACTCTGAATGACAGCAAACTTGAAGGAAAGATAGGTTCTGGCTAAAAAGAGAGCCTTTTGAACAAAATAAAGGAGATTTAAAACTGGATGAGCAGCAATCAAGATGCTTAAGTGCAGGAATATGAAGCCAAACAGAAAGACCTCGAAAATATCTTCAACCCCATTGCAAGTAAGTTGTACCAAGGAACTTCAGGCCCAGAACAGCCAACTTCTGGAGTCGCAGGTCAGCAGCAAGCAGGAGGACGTATGCCTGGGGTTGACGAAGTTGATTGAGTATGAATAATTGTGTTAGATACATATTTTGTGTTTATTTAGATTTTTTGCTTTGGATGGTTGATTGTCACTACTGTGCTAAATTTCATAGATATCAAATTTTGTAGCTTTTTGATTTTTATTCTCCTAAAATTTACTTCAAGACTCTGTTTCCTAACGTTGTAACATCTTTTTCATCAGTATTTGTCAGTTAACAAGCCCATAAAGTCTGCAAAAATCTGCCCGAAAACTGGGTTAAAAAGACGAAAGAAAGATGGATGAGTGTGGCTGTGATAGCTTTTTCTTCTTTTTCTCGCAGTTTGACTCTACCACTGTATAAGTACCCCCAAAAAAGAAGCTCCAAATCCGAAACTATTGATGGAAATATTTGCTCATAGTCAGGCCTTAGCAAAGATTTCACACATCTGACCACAAGTCCGATTTCTTTATTAGGTATCCCCTAGGCTGCGATTTCAAAGTTGATTTCATTAAGAATGACCATCTCAGTCCTGTAAAAGTCTAACTATTAACGCAAGTACCTTTGTTTGTGAAAGAGTTGCAGGATATCTTATGAAGGGAGCTCAGCTATGGAGGGTTGGTTTCGATGAATTTGCAGCATATCATCAAACTGCTGATTGCCACCAATTGCAGAGGTAGGCTGTTTGGCTTGCTTCTTAGGTACTTGGCTGTAACGGAAAGGGTTAGTTGCAAAGAGGCTATTGATACTTTAAGCTGGTCACAAACAATCATCAGATACTCAACTATTTCAGGAGGCAGGATGAGAGGCTTGACAGTAAATTTGCTTTACTTGATGATATCTTTGTTAGTTGATGAGGTACTTTGAATATTTTGCTTGTAGTGCTGAATCTGAGGCCAATTGTAAGTTTGGCGGTATGCTCTATTATTCATTCTTACACTACTTCCCCAAAGTCGAAAACAGACATAAATAGCAGATATCAGAAATCAAAAGTTGAGTTCCTAATAGGCCATCAGAATCACCTGGTATGTTTATGATATACAAAGGCAATACCTTTGGATGCCTTTTGTGTTATAAATATTAATAAGAAAATCCAGAGCGATGAAAATGTGTTGCTAGTAGACAGTTATCGCAACTGATGACATCTTTCTGTACAAGGGTTAGAACAAACAACGACGGCAAAAAATCCTAACACGTTAGAGCCAAGTCAACCCATTGTTGTCTCACTCCGAGTAGCGAATTCTCATGTTTGCTAAATCCAACAACGAACTGACTATCGAAACCGGAGGGAAACGCAAACTTCCATTCAAAGATGTCTAGTTCCCACCCAATCCGCAATCTTTGGGGAGATACGAAGGCAGAAAGATTTAATGGGTGAGGCTATCTTAGATCGTTTAAACCGGAGCTCAAAGTTAATACATCCCCATGGATATACTCTCTTTGAAGGAGGGAGATACATATTTTTTAGCCTCAATTGCTGCACTTAGTGAAATACCTGCCATAATTGACTAAGCTTTTGACTAAGAGCTCAAACTAAGCTCACTTGGAGCATACAAACTCAACCTTAATATTAAAGGAAAACCGCAGCAAATCATTATTGATGACTATTTGCCTGTGTTTGCTGATAACCACAGAAGAGCAGCTTTTTGCCATATTGAATCAAGCAACTTTTGGGTGGCACTATTTGAGAAAGCTTACGCGAAGATCCAGGGCAATTACTAAAATATCAGTTTTGGGTATGCTCACTAAGTGTTGGTAACTTTTTCGATGTCTCCCTGCATTTATAAGCTGATTCCGACTGACTTCAGGCACTAGTAGCAGTAAAAGTGTTGGAACATTCTGATGTAAAGCCTACAAATGAGATATCCAACTGTAGTTGGTTCAAGAAAAAGGTTTACATGCAATGCTATAATTCCTCATCAATCGTATTGCCTTAAAACATGCAAAACGGTTAAACATGCAAAGGGTTAAGAAAGACGGGTATTTCTTTGGAATATCCTTGGAATGCAGGCAGTTTAGTCCAAAGGTGTTGAATATGAAAAAAATGGGGGAGTCATCAACATCTCTTTAGTCGAGTTTATGAGAAACTTTGAAGTCCTAGATATTTCTCATGTAAGACCCAACTTCAGCTCATATTTTTATGAATTCAAATCTGGACCGAAATAATCAGCCCTTTACGCATTTACAACTAATGAAAAAGCTAGCGTTTACTTAACATTGCAGAGAAAATAAGGAGAAAAGGGGAGACTTCGTATAATCCTGATACACTGCACAAATGAAGCCACTTATTAGTTGTTTTCTGGCAAAAAATAAGAAATCTATAATGATGTGACTCTTCATAGCTAAAAGCTGCCGATGGGAAGTTATGTAGTAATTTGCTAGAGTTAAAGTGATTCTTCCTGTCTTCTTAGAATCTATGCCCAAAAGCCAATTCCTTTATTGAAATTTGCAGGCAAGAAAGATGTGCTTTTGGAGAGAACTTTTATGCAAATGGCTTTCAATTTGCATTCTGAGCAGTTTGCTTTAGCCAAGTAGCACAATGATTGGTACCTCCCCAAAGTTTTGTTTGATGACCTAGGACTAGGATTTTTCGCACTCCATTTGGATTACAATAGTTTGCTAAAATGCTAGATTTCAGTCGACAAAAGACAGTTAGCTGAAGAAGGGTTAAGCCTGATCAATAAAAGCGCGAAAGATGGATATGCGGTAGTTGTGGAGTAAGGACAGAGTGATATTCTGATCTTTGAATACATAGGCAAGAGCAATCAAGTAGTTTGTTTTCCCCCAAGCAGCCTCAGAATCAGAGTAGTTATTTGATATCATTTTCCTCATTTTGACTGCTTTTCAGTTACCATAAATGAAAAATATTAAATATGAAAAGATCAGCTAGTACGCTCAATAACGGCTCTTAATCCCAACTAATGTTTCTGCTCTAATCTATTCAGCCATTTGTCAATACTTTTCTTGCTCTGGACGGTCTTCAGCAGCTACGGAGATGTTGTGCCTCCAAGTCTGAGCTCATTGTCCACCAAATTTCTCCAGTCACCCAATTATTAGTAAATCCTTCTGAATTACATTTTTATGTTGTTGTATTCATTGCAACTACTGTTCATGTAATTGCCAGTAATGGGGTCTATCAATTGGAGCAAACCTCTTTTACCTTGCTAGGCGTAGTTTGGCACAACGTTTTCACTAGGAAAACATGTTCCTTCTTCTCTGAGCCAAACCACATTGCTGTTGTTATCGAAATCTTCACCATACCATTTGAGAATGTTAAGGAATTCCATGGATTAGTCTCCAGTCTTTTCTCGGCTGTTTTCTTTGATGTATGCAGCCACCATTACAAACAAGCAATAGGATCCGATTCCGCCTGCGAAGTTTGAGTTGTAGCCTTGATAGAAAAGGAGGTATTTGAGCAGAAGAACCAACTTTTGGAGAATGGGCATCTTTATCATCCATTCTCTCATCAGGATAGTTGATTCATAGCCTACACTTGTAATGCCATCAATATTGATCGTGATATCAACCTTGATGTTACTACTTGTGACCTCGCCGACCTGGTCTAAATGGTAAAGTAAAGCTGGATTGTATACTCTGAAAAGATCTTGCTTTCGTTTTGTCTGCAAGAAAGGTACAGATGTATCGATTTCAAGCTTAACAATGGGGACTTTAGCCCACAGATAGGTTGAGCAACTTACTACCCAACCCATAGCATTTATTTCAACTGCTATCTGCGCTAAAAACTCACTAGCTTACTCTCTAGAGTTACAATTCAGTCCTGTCAGCAATATGTCAACATCTGAGTTAGGCAAAGATAATCCGATTGCATTTGAGCCAAAGAGGATGGTGTTGGCAACTGGATACAAACTTTGCACGAACGTTCTTACCCTCTAAAAAGAGATTATTTTGTGGTTATATAGAGAGTTTGTTTATGTTCCAAGCTCATCAACAAGATTGTCGATTTGACGGCATATTAATCTCGAATAGAGAGTCTATTTGACTTCAGTTAGCTTTTCGTTTTCTTTCTTGCCTCTTCTTCGCCTTTTCTTCTCTGCTAAACTTAAGTTCAAACTTTGCTCTTCAATCGAAAAAGCTGGGTCTGAGGACTTTTCATCCTCAGCCATAACAAAGCTACTTTTGTCTTACTCACTGTATTTTTCCTACAAATAAAGAGTATCAAAGATGTTTTATCTTCTGACCTGTTCAGGAGATAGTCTTCGCTTTGGTGATACCTTAATCAAATTTTTTGAACTACTAGATTTTCTATTTTGATTGCTTTTCACTTTCTCTTGTTAGATTAAAGTAGATTCAACATTTGTCGTATGCTAATTGGACTACTTTAGGTTCTTTTCCTCTTCTACAGCTACTGAGCTCGTTTAAATAGGCATTTGAGTTATTTTTTAGATTGAGTTCGAGGGAGAGTTGGTGTTGTCAGTCTAAACCAAGGTAATTTCTTACTATTCTTTAAATTAGTTCAAATTTTCTTTACTAGCTTGTTCTATTTTGCTAAGTTTCTTCTTACCCTTCTTCTTGTTCTTCTTTTTGGTAGGTTACTCAATATCCTCCATACTCTTTATCAATTTCAGTTGTCTATACTCAAGAAACTTTTCTTCTTCTTATTTTAATCTTGCCTTCAAAAGATTTAGTTCTACTTTAGATTTCTTTTGGCTCTAAAGAAGACTTAAGCAAAGAGCATTGGCTTCTGTGTGTTTCGAAAGTCCCCTAAGATGCTTTTATAAGAGTGGTATGAAAAACTCAGGGACTGCTTTATTGAAGAAATGTTTAACTATAGAAATCTAAATTTCGTTTGCCAGCCAATCCTGAAGGTAGTGAAACGAAAAACGAGAGAACCACAAAGGATTTTACTAATCCTTTTTGGCCTTGCAAGCGTATTAGAATACTCGAGAATTGCTAACCTTATTCAGCCAATTCAACATCCTAATATCCATGATCGAAGAACTCTTAAAATAGAGTACAGGTTCAGTGAAATAGCCTATCCGCAGCTATTAGAGCAAATCGTCGAAAAAGCCATCTTCTTAGACAAACTCGATTCCATTCACCCATCTTTCAGTTGGAAGATTGAACATCCTTTGATGCTTCCTATGAGAAAGCATCTTGAGGAAAGACTAGGTAAAGCCTGAGGCAGTGATGGCAGTGACTGATATTTTTTCCTACTCCTTCAAATTCTCAAACCTGTATAAGAAAGATTCGAAATATAAATCGTCGTGATAAGCTGAGACTAGCCACGACGGTCAAAAATAAATTACCAGAGGAGAATGTCTTTTTTCAAAGAAGCAGGGGCCGCAGGCTGAGTTGGTTTGGCTTTGGAAGGCAGAGCATGTTGCTGGTTCCATTTCCAGCTCTTGCTAAAAAGAAGGGATCCGAAGGGATTCAGACAATCTTCGGAGTCTTCAGCGCATAAATTCAAAAGGGCTGTCTTTTGGAGGTTGATGAATTAGCTGCAGGACATCTTTTTCTATGATTCGTTATTACAAATTTTAATTATGATTTGCAATCAACATTGGTCCTAATTAGTTCAACAACTTCTGCAAAAAATCCTTTCGATCTGGGAAGGACCAAACGTCAAACCATAAAAACAAATGGATGCTCAATTCATTAAAGGCAAGTGTGGCTTTGCTGAAAATACTCAAAGTAGTTTAAATTTAAATTAAAAACAACAAAAAAGATATATAATTAACGATTTGAGAAGAAATTTCAAATAGTCGCAAATAAAGTTAACTAGAAACTGCTTTAAAAGCTGCTAAATTAGGCTTATAAGATCACAAATTATTCCTCAAATCGACGTCAATATGATTGAGCAATAAAGCTTTTTCTTATTTAAGCTGATTCACCTCCATGTATTTGTTTGTCATTTCTTTGTACCTCACTGTTTGTCTTTATTTGGTTATCTAGAGTATCTTCCTTTGCTTCTCCAGTTCTCTCCTGTCTTTTCCGACGTTCTAGCTATAGAAATCTACCTTTCTTTGCTCTTATTCTATTCTGAATCTAGTTGATCTATTTCTTTTATCTAGCTCTTCTAACTATGCTTCCAGTGAGAGATTCTCATCCAAAACTTATCTTATGTGTATTTGTAATCTTCTGCTTTGCTCGAGTAAAGCATTCATGTGATAGTTCGCCTGTTCTGCCTTGTTCATCAGCTTGCAGTTTCTAATGGAGACCTTAGCTTTCAGATTTTTCTATTCCACCATTAGCTTCTTTAAATGCTCCATTCTTCTCATCAAGGTATCTTTTTCTTCAATTCCTTCACGAAAGTCCTGTATCAAAGTCAACATACTGAATTGATTTAAGAAATGCGATAAGCCCTAGAGTCTAGTGTATTGACCATATCGAATTCAGGATTTTTGATTTTGCTCTAGATGCTAGAGGAAGGTTGCTGTGGAAAGAACTTTGATGAAGAACTTGTTCTTTTACCTATTTTGGCACCAAAAGATGATAGACTTGAAGCAGACCTCAAAGCCGATTTGTTTCTATAAAATCGCTAAGCAGATTGCAGCACATGATTTTAAAATTTGGTTTGTTAGAAATGATGCTAAACTCGACTGAATAAGGATTCATTTACTCTATGTAGGCATTCGCTTCATCCAGACAAGCGTGGAGTTCAATGTTAGCAGCGTTTCTAATGCGTGCACTGCGAGACCTTTTGAGATTGGTGTTTAAGGGGAGCTCAGTCATAATAAATTTAATATAGGAAAAGAAATGGGATCACTTATTTGGGTTCTTGAATAAGAAGTCGTATTTCTTTTTTACGTGAAGAGGCACTTTCTAAATAAAGAAAACCTTACACTTATATTGAATTAGAACAACGTCACGTCTTTTTGTGGCTTTCTTAAGTTTTGGTAATTCAATTAGTGTTTAACCATTTAGACGATGTCTTTTACGCTACTCGGGACATTCTTTACAAGAGATTCATTGACTTTGCTGGTTCTGTTTAGAGAAATTCTTCTCGATTTTGGATGGTGAACAACTGTTTAATTGATCTTATTGAAAAAATTGTCATGAGCGGAGGAAAGTCTCCTTAATTCTTGCTTTTTCTCTTCCCTTTGTATTTCGGCTGCACTTTCGGTTTTAATCTTTCTTGAACGAGCCGAAGGAGTGTGTAGGTATCTTACATACATCTCATTGTTTTAGTGCTTATGCACAAACTATTGCAGCTCTTGAAGTTTGGTTTGGTACTTCATCTTTACAAAACTCATTAGTTCTTCCATGTTGTGGTCAGAAGAAAGTATTTTTTTCATAAACTTGCTTTTCTAGACTTTGAGGATCACTCCTTCTTGGCTTTTACAGACGCAAGTTTCTAAATGATATGAGTTTTGATGAAAAAGTTCAAGATGACCCAAAATCTCTCCAATTTGGATCCCCTTAAATGAGATGTTGCGTTGGGGATGCCTAGTTTATTGTATTTAAAGATTCTCCTCCTTCGTGGGTTGACTCTGCTTTTGCTTCTTTTTGCACATAACTTTTTTGTAAAGTTTAAACTATCCTTTGTATATGATATAGACGTACTTAACTAAATCGTCTTCATTGTAGATTATGTTGTTATAACTGACTTTATGTTACTACAAAAAGTACAACACTGACTAAAGGGCATATCGGTGGACTAGTTTGAAGAATTGGAGGTTGTTGAGAAACTAGAATTTCAACTTTCCATCTGACTTGAGCTGAGCCTTGGAGATTTATGCATAATATTGTCTCCTGATGATCAATAGGTGTGAAGTTTATTTGGCTATCGCATTGGTTCCTCTTCTTCCAGTTGTGCCCAAATCACCAAAGCTCTAGCCTTGGCAAACTATTCTTACTATTCTTTATTCTATTTCGAACTTTGGTTTTTGGGGAGTTGATAATGAAGGGACAGTTATTAGTTAGTCTTTAAGATTAAGCTTTTTGGAGACTCTTTTGATTTAGCTTTCTGATATTTGCTTTAGGGCTTTTTCGATTGAGGGCGAATTTGAGGGAGGTTGGGTTAGCATTTTCCTCAATAACGGACTGTAAGATTCCTAAATTTCACCCTCTGTTGGATCATTCTATACAACTTTTTCAGGATAGCTGAGTTGTATCTCTCCCTTTAGCACAATGTAAAAACATTCAGAAGCTTCTCCGATTTTATAAACAAATCCTCCAATTTAAACTTTCCTATATTATATCCAACTGCTAATCTCCAACAGCATTTTCGGATTTCGAGAGATTGAAGCAAAGTAGCTCTGATGTTTCAACAAATCGCTGATAATTTTGTTATCTTTTTAGGTGCGATCGTGAGGTACCTTGCTTTCAAGCATGGAGATGAGATTCTAGGTTTTGAGTATTTGTATGGTGGAAGTCTAATACATTTCTTCAAGCCGAATGCTGGTGGCGAAGCTATCGAAGTAGGTTTTGCAAGCAGTGTCTGTATTGAGATAGCTTTATCTTTATTCTAAGTTCATCTTTATATAACAACTATATAGGTCGGAGTTTATAAGGCTATTCTGGGGGCAAATAAAGTTGTGAAAATATGGTGGGTTGCAGGTTTTTATTTTGCAAATATAATGCAGTATTGAAGATAGCATGAGAAATTAATAAATACAAAAATACGCTGCTCTGATCAGCAAATACTAAAATCGCAAGAAAAGCAGCAGAATGACAGCCAACCATCATCATACTTAGATCTCTAACTTTTCCCAGACCATTGATCCAACTCTTTTCAGGCAGGTTATTCAGGAAAAAATTAGGAATAAGTATCTAGAACCCAAGATTATCAAATCTCCGCCTTAGCCTGCCTCCCATTCCATGCATTTGTAGTCTTTGTCTAAGATTCCTTAGAGGAGGCAGAAGACAGATGAGAGTTTCAAGGAAGAAAATTAAAAGCCATAAAATGTAAGGTAAAATGACAACTCATTATTGAAAGTCAATAATTTAACTATTATTAAAAATAAGACCCCTGTTTTCATCAACACCTCGAATTTGCTTACCCTTGGATCGCCCACTTGCATTAAAAATAGAAAATAGACACAGCAAATGAAGAGAAGTGTATTCGAACATTCCAAGCATTAGCTTAACATGTTCCGAGCAGAAGGCACAAGTCAAACATTGAAAAGATCCCTAGAACGAGGCTAGAAGCTGTAGAAAATAACTAAGTATGGCTATGAGCTAGATGGAAGTATTTTCCATTTTGAGCAGCCCAACAGCAAGACTCTGCCGAGTGATTTTGAATAGATTAAGGAGAAGGACATAAATAGCGTGAAAGTAGATAAATAACGGATATATAAGGTGTTGAAATCAACTTCTCCTTTGGTGGTCACCCCCAAAATCTTAAAAAACAACCTCAACAGCACCAAGACTACAATGAAGGATTAAGGTCTGCTAACTGCTCCTCAGAAGTTCTTGAGAAAGAAGAAAATGTTAAAAAGTGAAAGCCAAAGGGTTTAAAACAAATAATATGATTACCACTTTAAACCTGGTTCGATGTACTTCAGGTAGCTTTCTAAAGAGCCTTCACCCAAAAAGCAGGAATCCATAACTGCATGGGACTATGAGTAGTAATTTTGATCGTCTTTGCAACTTACTGCTTATTCTAACTGATTCTATATACATACAATTCATTTAACTACAAGCAGCCGTCGTTTCTTCGCCCTTTTGATTCTGGGAAGTCTGAAATAAAGTGAATATGGTTCAACAATTTACAGTCATTCTAGTTAAGACCATATATAACATTCGATATAATAACCTCTGTGCATTTCTTGGCTTTTTCTGAGAAGGTTGAAAAGAATGCCAAAATAGCATTAGATTTGGTAATTTGTGCTATTCTTTACTCAGGAGCCAAAATTTTGTCTTTACTTTTGTTCGTTATAGAATTACTATTACATAAAACAGCAGAATAGTATTTATCAAAGTTAGTTAAATTTTATTGTTTATAATGGAAAGTGGAACAATTCTTCATTTGGCCCTTCTTAGAAAGATATCTAATCTTTCCTCCAATCCCAACTATCGTTAAAAATTCTATCAATTTAAGAAAGGAAAAGCACTTGTCTAGAACGAGAGTTCAGTACCTTCTTTTTGCTGTTTAAAAAAGCAAGGGTAGCTTCCGCTCATTTAAATCAGCAACAGGCAGCACAACTTCAGTGCTCCTGGCCATAAGAATAAGGCAAGAAGACATTTTTTTGATTAGCAAAACACGACCATATCAGGATGGAGTATAAATGGACCTGATTAAGCTGAACTATAAAGATAGACGCGTTATGATCATGACTACTAGTAAAAGGCACATAGAGTTGCGGGTGCTAATAAGGTGAGAAGGAAAAATCATTCATTGGTCAGTCAGCCTAAAAAGTAAAATACAGTTTGTCATAATCAAGAAAACCAATATCACAATTTCAAAATTGTCAACAAAAAGAGGGCATTCCATGAATCTGGAGCAAGAAACAGGTATAGCTTGGTTAAGCATATCAACATCAATTACCATGAGCAAAATGACATTTAAACAAAATAAACCAAAGTAGAGCCAATTTTACAAACTGGATAGAAATTAACATCGTTTTAAGCGTTTGTAGCTCAGGCCAAGTTGAAGGATAAAAGCAAGAAAAAATGATGATTTGATTAATAACATTTATCAGATAAATTTTGCCTCTATACGAAGTTTGGAATCTGCTTTCTTAAGTTTGGCTTTGATCGATTATTCATTTATCTATTTACTCAGTTGAATGAGCAATTATTTCTTGTTTTCTACTTTTAGACGAATACAGTCCTTTTTCATCTAAAGGTCAACCTCCTTTATGGATGCTACTCCCGGCAGCAAGAACTCAAAGAAGTATCCTTACTCAGTTTCTTTCATGTTGTAAGAAATCTAATTGCTAAATTCATTGTTTTCCTACTTTAGTACTTCAATTAAAACCTCTAGGTAATCTGAAATATACTTTTAGGGGGCTGAGACTGCTCATTAGTGGTTATCAAAGGCAATTAAGGTTACTATATTTTCTATTATTTGAATTTTATTTCGGGTTTAGGTTTTTACTTCGTTTGTTGTTTTTCCTTCTCCTTTTTTGATTAATCTTATCTCTTTACATCTATCTCTTTCTAAAGTAAGAATTATTGGGGTTAGAAATAGCCGTCAAATACATAAGCCTTTTAACTAATTTAGAGTGAAAATTTATCGATACTATAAAAGGCCAATCTCCGATACTACTCAGGATTATACTTCTCCAAAAGTGGATTTTTATCTAGAGTTAGCCTTTCCTGAAGATAGCTTATGCATAAACTCATCAACAGTTTCTTGCCTCCGTTTTCGTCAAGGATATCTTGATAGAATTTGGAGTTGAGTATCATGCAGTATTCGTAGGTACTCTTCTATTGCTTGCTTACTATTGGACCTTGCAAAGAGTAATAAAACAGTTAGATGTCTTTGAGATCTTTGGCTCTGTACTTTTAGATCGCCTTACCAGTGGATTTGGAAGTTGAACTCTTGATCCTATCAGTGTGAGTGACTGTTAGTACCAGTCTAATGGCTGACTACATCTTCGATCTGATGTCACCCCAGGAATGTTTGGTAATTAGCATCTTTTAGTTGATTGCGCTTTCCAAAGGTTTTTCGTTTAGGCTTGCAGACATGACTAAGCAGAATCCCACTTTTGGCTTTATTTTATAAGGCTTTTCTTTCTCCTATTTTTTTTGTTTGACCTAGTCGAATCCTTCCTTCACGTTTTTCTGGACAAATTTTTTGTATTGCTCTGGGTCTGATTCGGCCATTTCGTCGAGCATCTTCCAGATGTTATTGGCCATATTGAGATCCTTCGTATCTTTAAGTCCAAATATTTCCTTGAGGTCTCCAGGGATCATTCTAATATAAGATTATAGCTACAATTCACTTTAATAATTGTCTTAGCTCCATAGCTTCAAGCTAACTTCCTGTTTTGTCCCTCTTTTGAATCAGCTGACCTCCACTTAATGCAAAATAGTCATATGAAGATTAAAAACACAAGAATTGCAAGTGCTCTCTCAAATCACATTTCATAAATATATCATTACTTTTTATTCTCCTTTTTCTCTTTCTTGCTTTTAGGTGGCTTAAGCACGAAGGTCAGTAACGTGAGCACAAAGAAAGCAATCAGAGGCCAGTAGTAAATATCTTCGTAAAACTTCAAAGCATCCCTCCACTCCAAAATAACAATCACTATGCCGATCATGTTCATGAGCAGCGTTGCGGTGAGCCAAACAACTGCTTTAAACAAAAAGGAAGATTTGATCTTTTTGGGGATGGAGTCTGACCACTTGTAGGCCCATTTGGTGATATGCTGCAGCAGAGCCCACAGAAAGAACCCTAAATAACCCTCTAGTTACCAACATAGTAGATGACATATATCCCATGCCAGAAGGCTGAGATCAGGAAAGTGGCGAAGAGAGCAGAAGTGCTGCTTGTTACTTTGGCCAAAGCATCATAAACCACAACTCGCAGCCACTCCTGGGTCCCTGTGTGCCAGTACTCGGTTTTTAATTTGGGGTTTGGTTCGATTTAGAACATTATGCTCACTGCTGTGACTGTAGTATACTCTCCGTTCTAGTCAAGACTGACGCCTGAGAGATTGGTTGAAGTCTGAGCAAGAAACCAGGCGCTGTAGAACTTGGTGCGATAGATGAAGCCCACAGGGATAGTGATTAGTGCTTTTTGCCATAGTGGCAAGCCAAGGTAGAACTGACTCTAGAGAAACCAGGTTGAAGGAATGATGGGCATGAAGTAGATGGTGATGGCTGCGATGGGTAGACCGAAGCAGAGCGGCTGGAGCGCTTTGAGGAGTGAGCCTTTGTTGGAGGGCTAGATGCTGACGAAGCGAATATATATTTAATAACTGAAAGAGGGGCCTGCGATGATGGTTGGGAAAAATAAGCTGAAGCCCATGTAGTCTATAAAGTGAGTGTTGTTTTTATTTTATTGGCTTTTTTCGAACCACTTGGCGAAGTAGGTGAGCTTGATGACGAAGAGCATGACATAGATGGACATGTCAACTTTCCACTGCTTGTACTAGAAGCTGCATAATCGCAGATCTACATGTAGCGGTGGCAGTGGGTGTAGAGCAGGATGGCGAAAGAGTAGATGGCGCTGATTAGGAAGGGTTTGGGCAGAGTTGAAATCAGGAAGAAGGGTACAATCACGCAGAGGAAGAAGTACAGGGCTAGCTCTTCGAGGATGAACAGCAGCAAGAAGCCTCCGATTATTATGTTGAACAGGTTTTTCAGCAGCCTGGCTCGCAGCAGGCGGAAAACGGGACCTGCTTAGTAAAATATTAACTGAGGGACAAAGTTAGAAAGAGGGCGATTGCGGTTTTGAGGATATCGGTTGGCACCCCCAAATCTGCGGCTTTTCGCTATAGAACCTATGTGAATATCATTGTATTTTCTGATTGATTTCGGGTTGATAAATAATAATATAATGCATCCGCACCGCCTTGCTTAAACTAACACTCACCAGCCCATATTTCTTTTCGCTGGGGTCCGTGGGATTTGGAAGTGGGGGCAGGGAGTGAGTGTTTTTGGGTTATTTTGGGTTTTGCGTGCAACTGTAGTGCAATTTTCATCTGTGGAATTTATAACAACTTCCCAGTTTGAGCAATTTAGGCAACGATGTGGCAGTTTGTAGCTGGCTGAGCAACTTGCCTCCTGATTCTTCACCATCTTTGGCTGTTGTACTTAATGAGTCAATATCAGCCAAACCACGAGACCGGCCAGGCAATTACAAGGCAGCAGCATTGGTATTCATACACATGAGTACCCACTATTGATATAACCAAGTTACCAAATTCTGCCTCAGCCTTAGCCCTAGCTCATATGTCCATCAGCCCAAACCGTAAAGTAGCATGATAGGTCTAAGCTGCGAATAACAAATATAAATATTTGTAGGGGTGGCTCACATTATGGTCCACCTGTACTTATCCATCCTGTTGAGAAACTCATGTTCCAGCAGCTGCCTGATGCTGGGCCTCTCCGATGGGTTCTTGCTCATGCACCGGCTCATGAAGTCCTTCCCCGCCTCCGTCACTGCGATTTCCTGCGAGAAGTAGACCTACTGCTCCACCTGTCTTAGCCCAGACTTACGATCTTGGTCAGGTCGTCCAGATGCCGGATTTCGAAAGGGATGTTGCCGTACAGCAGCTCGTAGGTCAGCACCCCGATGCTCCAAATGTCGATTTTGCTGTCATAGGGCTTGTGGCTGACTATTTCTGGGGAGGTGTAGAGCGGAGTGCCGCAGAGGGTGCCCCTGAGGAGGGGCGAGTGCACAGCCCACCCGAAATCGCAGATCTTGATCATGTTCTAACTCACTGTGGGGGTACCTCATGCAGGAGTATGTTTTCGGGCTTGAGGTCTCTGTGGATCACGTCGTTCTTGTGCATGTACTAGACAGCAGAGCAGACCTGCTTGATCCACTCCCTCACCAACTTCTCACTGGCTCTCCCGTGCTTCTTCAGGTAGCTGTAGAGGTTGCCCCCGAGGCAGGGCTCAAGCACCAGGTAGGCCGATTCCTCATCCACGAAGAAGTGATAGATTCTGACGATGCTGGGGTGGTCGATGAAGGTTTGTATCTTGACCTCCCGGGTGAGTTGCTGCAGGGTGGTTGCGTCCAGAGTGCTGCGGTAGATCGATTTGATGGAGTAGATCACTCCGTTGCGGTGGCTTCTATGTTAGGCGACACCTACTGCGCGAGGTAGACTTTCCCGAACTGCCCCTCGTCCAGGAACTTCAGGATTCGGAACTCTGAGGCTTTGCCTTGGCAGAGTGCCCAGTTCAGCACCGAGTCCCCATGTTCCTAGACAATGCTCATCTACAATCTGTCCTCCTCGTCGATTATAAATGAGTCGATATCCCTGGCTTGATGGAGGTGGTGCAGTTCTTGGCTATTCTTGAAGGCAGATTGAGTGGGGGTGGTATCTTTTTTACTAGAATTTCTTTTGGTGGGCGACTAGTTGGAGGGCACCTTGACCATCCGCGGGCTCATATCGCAATACGTAGGGGTTGGCAACTGCTACTCACTGCTACTCCCAGGGCTGTCGCTATCGTTTTTAAGGTCTGGCAGTTTCAAGGGTTAGGGTTGGTATGTTTTGTTTTAGGGTTTAGTCAAAGTTTCAGCGTTCTGGTTGTTATTTTTGTCACGGTCTGCCCTGTGCTTGGCATGCCATATCAATAGCTTGGCCCTGGAGATTTGCTGCTCGATAGATCGACCCAGAACAGTGGGTTTGGGGGGTTGATGCAGTCTGGCGAATTAGTTCTCCGAGGTGGCTGTTGCACTGAGGAGGCTGGCCTTGTCGATGTGGTTGGGGCTGGGCAGATAAGAGAGGCACCTCTGCAGCTGGCTCACCCGAATTTCCCCTTCCATTTCAATCTCCCGATTCAATTATAAACTCAGGCCATATTCTACAACTAGATTACCCACCTGTTCTCACTACCTACCTACTATCACCACCCCCGATACTCTGGGCGGTACTGCAGTTTGGGTGAAGTGGGCCGGGCTGACCAGCTTTAAGTATTGGCAGCGTGGGTATTTTGATGGGTGCTTGAGGAGGGTGTACTAGAGGATGTGAGGTGTGGGATGTGTGGAAGATACGATAAAATAAATAGGATCATGGACTCATAGCCTAGTAGATGAGTCGTTGTAGACGAACTTCAGTTTTCTGAGATTCGGGTTTGGGATGTATAACGCACCACTACCCCCGCTACCTCCGCTTTATCTGCTATTTACTTTCTTCTTGCTGAAGATCTAAGAGTAGTTACAGGTCTATTTCCTCCTCGGCGGGGTCCCGTCCCCGAAGATCGCGGAGTGGTACGTATTGTCTTTGGGAGGCAGCTGACACTGCACGTTCTTGGGCGAGATTTTATTGCTCTTAACGCTATTGATTGTCCTATTCTCGGTCAAGTTGGAGCCCTTCTTCTTGTTGGCCAGACTCAGCTTCTTGCTGCTGCTCACATTGAACTGCACATCCTCGTCCTTCCTGCGCGAGGAGTAGGCGGGGGTGGGGTGGTTGGGCTTCTTCTCGGGCGAGACGATCTTGTTGTAGCTCTTCTGGACCTAGAAGGCCAGGTTGTTGGAGCGCGAGGTCTCAGTGTTGATATTTTTGAGACTCTCCATGCAGGAGAGGTGCTTGGTGCTGGCCTTCTCGGTTTCGTGGAGGAGGTAGTCGATGGTGAGATTCCTGACAGCGGCCAAGTTTTTGAGGAAGAACACCCGCTTGTCAGTGACCCTATTCTGGAGCAGGTTGAAGAGTGCCTCGAGGAACTGGCGCTCGGTGACTCTGCGGTCCACCGAGGGTCTGGCCAGGTAGAGGTTCTAGTTGATCCAAATTTTGCACTTGCCCTTCTTATTGAAGCAGACGTTATACTCGTCGAACAGGTAGAAGTCCACGTTGCTGTCCTTCAGCACCTTGTACCCTCTCAGCACAGTGGCCAGCACGTACAGGGCCTAGTCGTGGTCAACTGCGCCGAGGTCGGCCAGACGATAGGGGATGTGCTCGCTGATGATGCCGAGCTGGCGCGAGGTGGTGCAGATGGTGGCGGCCTACTCGGGGAGGATGTCGTAGATGGTGACGAGGTAGTAGGGGTGGGTGTGGCGCAGCAGGTAGAGCCTCCACTCCCGCTCCAGCAGTTCCTATTCGATCGTGTACTTCTCCCCTACCACCCCTGCGATTTTGTCCTGGACCTTGATGCAGTAGGCCGAGCAGGACAGGATGGTCCAGTTGAGGTGGTCGCTTCGCAGCTGCGCACGCGTCTACTTTACTATCGAACTGCCCATTCCAACCAGTTCACCTATTTATTATAAAGTTAGCCATTTAGGGCCAAACATCTGCAGGCCAGCCCCTGCTGCATAACCCATTTACTAAAAATAGATACATCAATGAGCATCATTTCCAGTTGGTGTGTTTAGATTTGTAGCAGGATCTACTTAGCATGCTATTCACAATGAAATCCTCCCGCGCCAGGTAGTTTACTGGCAGCTTGCTCCTTATCAGTTTTTATGTGTTGTTGGAGGAAGAACTCAACCCCACCGACTGCTTGCTCCTGCTGATGCTTTGGTAGATGTTGGTTGGAGGGTTCGCCCGATGCGACAGATAGCCGCCCTCGTCTGAACTGCTCTACTCTTCGATTTGCGATATATTGAGTTGTTTCTTGAGCTACAGAATGGAGTAGTCCCGAGAAACGTCATTTATACGATGGATGACGCTTTGCTAGATATCCTCGAACGAAGGCTGCTTCTTGGACACCGAGTTGATTATTCTGGACTCCGTTCTATCCATGTTGCTGTAGTTGTTACTGCCCTGCGTCATGTAGTCTTGCGGCCTGCCTCGTGCCATCGAAGAGCTCCTGGAGTTTTATTGGTAGTAGCTTTGCACTGGCTGTTTGCTGTGCGATAGGCTTCTTGAGTCCTATCGTCTTGAAGATACTTATGAGGCTATCAGGTTCATGCTTGATACCTTGTTTGTTCTGCTATTGTTGCTATTGTGGCCTTGCTGGTAGTTTTGTTGCATACTCATCACAGGTTCGTTTGACGGGTGACTAGTTCTAGGGTTTTAGAGTGGTTGAGGGTGTTCGGAACCGAAGGACTGACTGTAGGCAAACTAGGACGATTTGCTTGCACTAATGATTTGCGAAGGGTCTCTCGGAGCGTAGACTATTCTGGAATGGGTGTCCTATACCTCCCTGGACCTGGAGCCATTTTTGCTTTGCTAGAGGTGAGACAGGCCCATCTAGACACTCTGGCGGCCGTGGGATCCTCTAGAAGGGTTTTCTCTGTACAGCTAAGCTACGTTTTCGAGAGAGTTTTGGTTTTTTACTGAAAACGAACCCAGTTTGTCAGTTTCATTCGCCGGCTTGGTCTCCTTCCTCCCGTAGTCTCGTTTCCGGCCCTTGTGTTCTTCCAGGTGGTCGTGGAAGTGCTCACGGCTAATCGACTTGTCGCAGATCACGCATTCCACTGCGTCAATGGATTTTTCGATGGGGAGGGAGAAGGAGGTGTCGGGGTAGGTATCGTTGGTTGATCTGGCTTTGGGCTTGTCGGAGTATCGCATATAGTAGGACTGCTCGATTTGCTGGGGATTGTAGGTGGAGTTGTAGGCGGGCTATGTTCGCACATAGTTCTGCACGGGTTGCCATACTTGTGGGGGTTGGTATATGGGTGGTGGGGTGGGCTGATAGTTTGCGCTATAGCCAGATTGGTAGGGAGTGGGGGTGGGTACAAAAACTTGTTCGGGATATATGACCGGTACATCTGGTTTTTTGGTGAAAGGAGGCGTCGGGACAGGGACGCCAAGATTGACCTTTCCGTTGTTGAAATCGACGTTGACCTTGAGATCAAAAGTGTAGTTACCCCTGTTGGGGAGTCCTTGATATGAATAGTAGTTATTGTTATGAGGTAACATTAAATGAATAAAATGATAGACCTACTCTCAGCCTTGGGCGGACATACTTGCATATTAAAAACAATACTGATCAGCTGGCCTCACTTCTTGGACCCCTCGATGATTTCTTTCATCGTGCAGATCAAGAAGTTCATGGCTTTGGGCTACCCCTCGATCAAGAAGCCTTCTATCCAGGCGTACTTCTCGTGGATGTTCACCAGCAAGTTGAACGATGACTGGTCGTACTGGCAGGTCGCCACAAACAGATGTTGCTATCTGCTCTTTGTTGGCGGCATGTGGAAGAAGTTGGGGAAGGAGTCATTTAGTTTCTACAGCTTCAGCACTTTGCCGTTCGGCTTGAAGTTGTCCGTTTTGGTGTAGTGGAGATCTTTGTCGGCGGAGATGTCTGCGTCAAGGGGTTGAATGAGGCAGTATTTGTTGAAACTCAGAGGGAGCGTAAGTCGGTGATAGTTCGAACTGTACTAAGAGTCAGCTTTGTAGTTGATTTCGATTTCGGGCAGACAGAAAGGCAACTTCAAGACCTACGTTGTCAAGTATATCTTTTGCTGCTTATGGGCTGGAACACATTTGATATATTATGGTGCAATCTTGACCTTTATACTTGCATCATGAATGACGGAGACAGTAAACTAAAGGATGTCGAAACGATGTGGGGTTACGTAGAGGGTTGAGTCCAGAAGTTTGTCTCCTCGTTGCGAAAGGCAGCCGATTTAGATTTACTCAGTTTTGTGGACAAGGCATTTTGATTTGAGTAGACTTTTGCGGAAGGTATTGCCTTTAATCTTCTCTAAGTACTGCTTATATCCGCTCTCTATTTATCTTTGAAATGGAGTTTGCTCCCCTCTCTTGCTTGCTGAGCTACTCCTGAGAGAACTTTTTTCGTAGTTGCTCAAACTGGGAGATGTGAATTGAGCAAAACCCCTTGAGGAGCCATCCTTTGATGCGCTTTTTATGGAACGAATCTCATTGTCTTTTGCAGCAAGCTTGGCTCTCATGAATGCAGATTATCTTTATAGCTAAAGCACCTTCTGCCTTAATGCCTCAATTTATTGTTCTTTTTCAACTTTAGCAATTTCTAGCTCATTCGAGTTGATGTGTTTTTCTGAGATGGAATTTTTCTTGAATTGCTCAGTTTACTTAGCTGACATCCTTGGCCCTGTGTCCTAGGTCCTAATGAACTTCTAAGTCTTGATCTCTTTGGCTGTTTTTCTAAACTATCTTTCGTGTTAACTCCTTTTTTCACTGATTTTCTATATTTCTACCTTTACTTTGCTCTCAGCGTTGATTCTCTCTTTTTCTTTATTGTACTTCTTTTAGGTTTTAGCAACGAAGGCTTGCTTGAAGTTAGGAATATCTTCTTTTTCTTAGGGACTGAGCTACTTTTAAGGCTTTTGGAAAGTAATTCTTTTGTTCTAAGCTTCGCTAATCTTTGAGTGTATTTTGGGAGATTAGTAAACATTTGCAACTAAAGGTGGCAAAATTGGCTATTTGGGAAAGTATTAAACATACTAAGTTTCTCTTTCCTTCTATCTTTCTTTCTCCTTTTCTTTGTCCTTTTCGAACTTAATATCACTGATTTGCCCAGTCAGGTTAAGTATTTTCTAAGCAGAATGATGAAAAACTTTGATATTGGAATTGGAATGAATGCTAGATATTTCTCCTGCCTCTTAATGAAACCGGTTAAAAGGTTTACCTTCCTTCAAGTTTGAATTTTTCTTTTAAATCTGAGTAACTTCATTGATAGGGCTTCCATTCACTTCGATTGTTTCGTTGCTGATTATTTTGTTGTTGTGCATATCTTACAGTATTTAGCTGATCTTCTTCGTCCTGTCATGCTAAATTTGGTTTTTCTTATAGAGAGAGCTCTCTTTTATTCTCCTGTTGCTGCTTATGCTTCTCTTTTCAATGCTTTACTTGCTGTCTTGAGATCTATCCAGCCTACTTCCTCGGTTGCGTCTCATCAGTAGTCTTGACCCTTGGCTTTTATCTCGACTCACAGATGGCCTTGGCTCTGGTAACTTTTGCTTATTTAGCTAACCCTAAACTTAATAATCAGCAACTCTTACGATTTTCTCTTCTTAAGAGTCCAAATCCTCCCGTTTTTTGCTTTTCTCTTAAGCCTGCTTAAAGATCTGTTTCTTGGAAGTTTACTTCTCATTTTATGCCTTTACCTATTGCTTCTTTAAATTGGATGTATCTAGCTTTATTTGTTTCAGAGACTTTGAGTTATTCAACTACTGCTTACTAATTTACAATCTTCTTATATCTTTTGATTCCTATTAGTAAGTTTTGTTGTTGCTTATTTCCTCTTCCACTTAATAAGTTTCCTTCACTAACTATTTGACTTCAACAACTATCTTTTTTTGACTGATGTCAATATTTTTACTTTTCTCAAGAATACTCCTACTCTTGTCCAAGTACTTGCTTTTCTAAAGCATATTACTACGATTCATGGCCTTACTCATTTCTAGCTTAGTTTTATCCCCAATTTTGCTTTTCTCTTTGATTTTTTACATAATTGATTTTCCCATTTTACTTTTACCGAATTTGCTGTGAGCCATTTTGCTTGCGTTCATTTTACTTGCTTTCATGGAGATGGATTTTAGTTGCTATTTGGTCTTTTCATGAATGCTGTTTTGACTGACATCATTTGGCAACTATAAAGTTTAAATTACTTTGTCTTTGAATTCTTTGAAAGTTAGCTTGTTTTTAGCTAGATTGGCTTGGAAAGGAACTATCATTTGTATTTGCGAAACATATCTTTAGCCCATTGTGATCAAGCTTTCGATATGAGCTTCATCTGCGCCGTCGAAATCCAAAGACTAAAGGTAAGTTATCCAACTATCTTTGAACAAAACTAATGTTTTGAATGCTTTTGCGGAGGTTTCTTGATCGCTTGTAAGGTTTTTCAGCTACTTTTTTATCTATTCCAGCCTTGCTTAAAGGTGGCTAGGGGCTAGCAAAGTGGTTTTTTGAAGAACATTGCTCATCTTAGAAAGTGGTATTCTATCTAATGATTGCTGTTTGCTTGTTTCCATATTTTATAGAATCTATAAAAGCCTATCGTTTCTTTCTTTGTTTTTATCCAAGTTTTCTTTTATTTCTTTCTGAAATCTAGCTAAGTTCAGGTTTTCAGGAAATTTGAACTTTTTTTAAGTTTTCAAGTACTGCCAGATACTTTTAATGTTAAAATCTTCAGAGTCATATTATTAGGGAAGACAAATCGCCCAGGTTTCTAAGGATCTCAAGAAGTCAATGTAAAATTCTCTTTTTAGCTGCTTTGAGGCTTTTATTTCCGGAAAAATGTTTTCGCCAGCATTAATACTGGTATGCCCAGGCAATTTAGTGACGTGAGCCGTTATTGTGGGCACAAATTAACTATTTTTGATCAAAATTATCGCCTAAATATCTCCATTCCTGATCAACTAGTTCAATAGCCCCAAATATTTTCTCTTTTAGTCAAGTTTTTCGTTGATTTAGAGAAGCTCTTCTTAACAAAAGTTGATTATTGAAGAAGTTAGGAAGCTTTCTCCGTAAGAAATCAATAATCGAAGTTCCAGCAGCTCTTTCTTATTGGTTTTTATCTATTCAAGCAAATTAACAAGCAAGAATTAAGTCCATTCATCTGACTGAGAATTAAATCGCTTTAGTTTTTCGAGATAACGTTTTCTGTGTTCTGTTTGCTTGGAGGCCTCAAAATATTTGTATCTTTTGGGTTACTAAACTCCTTTATCCGTGATTATTCTGATAGCTCTAGTAAAGTGAGACTCTTGCTTGAGCTCTTAAGTTTCTACAGTCCTATAGGGCTTTATTCTTGCAGCGTGAAAAACAAACTAAACCCCTCTTTAGATGTACTAAATGCTTAATTTAGATGATTATGGATTCAAGTCGATTCCAAAGGTTTGTTTGAAGTAAAGAGCTAAATTTTCCTCAGACTTTTTTGCTCTGAAAATCGCAATTTAGTTAAGTATTGGGAGGAGATACACTTCTACGAAGGTTAGGACTGAATACTAGCAAGTTTATAGGAGAAGACTTGCAGCCTATAAAGATCGGCATTTGGTTAAAGGCTACTAGTCTTTACTCTTAATAATCTAAACGATGGTGGACATTGCAGAGTAGATCCAATAGCTACATATCAATCTTTATACACGTTGTTTTCGCAGATTGCAGAGACGATGTGCTTGATTTTTTTGCG
>Ga0316217_10001182_pt1 | contig 35040 bp, 21 predicted proteins | sample 1anoAmetaG_FD_203633 | JGI IMG/M metagenome (GOLD analysis project Ga0316217, IMG submission 203633) | Freshwater microbial communities from Trout Bog Lake, Wisconsin, USA - 1anoA | ecosystem: Environmental > Aquatic > Freshwater > Lake > Hypolimnion/Profundal zone | place: USA: Wisconsin...
CTTCGGATACCCGCTGATATTCAGCATGACGCGCGGAATTGTGCTTGACTGCCTTCCTTTCTCAGTTAGTATTATGCTCAGTTGGCCATAATGGCGACAGATCATGGCCAGGCGTTTGCAGCCGCCGGCGTTCACCAAAGCAACTGACAAAACAGTGAGCGTAGTGTTCTCAGGAATTGGGGAAGGTCCAGAGGATTCTGCGTATGAACGTACTTTTGGTCTCCCCCGAATTCGCCGAGAGTTTCTGGAGCCTCAGCCACGCATTGGGGATCATCGCCCGCAAATCACTGCTACCCCCGTTGGGACTGCTGACCGTGGCCGGCATGATGCCGGATCACTGGCGCAAACGCCTGATTGACATCAACGTGCAGCCGTTGACCGACGCGGATTTGGCCTGGGCCGACGCCGTCTTCCTCGGTGGACTGACCATCCAATGGCAGGGCGCCGAAAAGGTGATCGCCCGCTGCAAGGCTTTGGGCAAAAAGATCATCGCCGGCGGACCGCTCTTCACCGCCGCCTACGCCCTGTTTCAAGATGTGGACCACTTCGTCCTCAACGAAGCGGAACTGAGCTTCCCCAACCTGGTGGCCGACATTGAAAAAGGCACGCCCAGACGCATGTATCGCTCCCGAGATCTGGCGGACCTGCGGACGACGCCCACTCCGCTCTGGTCGCTGGCCTCTCTGAAGGACTATGCCGTCGTCGGCATCCAGTATTCCCGGGGATGCCCCTTCGACTGCGATTTCTGCAACGTGACCGCCACGTTGGGCCGCAAAACGCGTGTCAAAGACGCCGGCCAGATCATCCGCGAGTTGGACGCCCTCTATCGCGCAGGCTGGCGCCAGCGCGTCTTCTTTGTGGACGACAATCTCATCGGCAACAAGCGGACTCTCCGCGACGAACTCCTGCCGGCGCTCATCTCCTGGCAGAAATCGCATCGCCCCCTGCCATTGTGTACCCAGGTCTCGATCAATCTTGCCGACGATCCCGAACTCACGCGATCCATGGTCCAGGCCGGTTTCGACATGGTCTTCATCGGTATCGAATCTCCCGATCCCGCAAGTCTGGAAGAGTGCCACAAGAGCCAGAACCGCAACCGCGACATGATTGCCGATGTCAAGACTCTGCAGCGAGCGGGATTGGAAGTGCAGGGCGGGTTCATCGTCGGCTTCGACCACGACACATCGGCCGTCTTTCAGCGGCAGGTGGATTTCATCCAGGCCAGCGGGATAGTGACCGCCATGGTCGGCCAGTTGCAGGCCGCGCCGGGAACCAGGCTCAAGGCTCGGCTGGAGGCCGAGGGCCGCCTCGGCGGAGGCTTCCTCAGCCACAACACCGATGGCAGCACCAATTTCACTCCGCGCATGGGCCTGGAAACGCTTCGCAATGGGCACCGCTGGGTGCTCAACACTATTTTTGCGCCGCCCGCATATTATCGCCGCATCCGCACCTTTCTCCGCGAATTCCCCTCGCCTCAGGCACGTCGGCATGTGCGCGCTGCCGATGTCAAGGCCCTGTGGCGGGCGTTGCTCCGCTTTGGCATTACCGGCATCGAACGCCGCGAATACTGGAAGATCATGGCCTGGACGCTCTGGCACAAGCCCCGCCTCTTGTCTCTGGCCGTGCGCCTTGCCGCCATCGGCCACCACCACCGCCGCATGTCCGACCAGCTTTCAGTGGCCGAACAACCCCCTGTCGCCGAGCCTATCCCCACGGCTATGCCCCAACCGATACTGGCGCCGCTCTGGGAACCGATTCTCAAACCGCTCTGATTTCCTCCGTTAGACCTTTTGCTTGCAATGCCTGCGACTCTGTTGGTATATTTAAGTAATTCATCGAATTGCAGTCTAAAAAGTTGGGCTCAAATCTGCACGCATGGAACAGGAGCAATCATGGCACGCCAAACCGCACTGACCATTTACCAGCCAGCCATCCGCAATCTCCACATGCTTGGCAAGCGGCTTGAGTTGGCCGCGTTGCCGGTTGTCGAACGGGTTTGGATGGAAACATTGGAACGGCGCGTTCTCCTTTCCGGCGGCGAGTTGAACATGAACTTCGGCGCCGGCGGCGTAGCTCAGGCTTTCACCGCTGCGTCATGGTCTTCCTTGAGCACCCTGGCAGTGCAACAGGATGGCAAGATCGTCGCCGCTGGAGTCGTCGATCCCACTGACGACAGCAATGACGAAATCGCCATTGCCCGCTTCAATGCCGATGGCTCGCTGGATACTTCCTTTGGCAATAACGGCATCGTGGAAACGCCCGTTGGCTCCGACAACGCCGAAATCAACACCCTGCTGATCCAGAACGATGGCAAGATACTCGTCGGCGGCACTGACGCCGACCAGGGCGAGTTCCTCCTGGCCCGCTATAACGCCGACGGCTCCCTGGACAGTTCCTTCGGCTCTGACGGCATCGTCATCACCGCCCCGCCGGCCAGCGCTGACAATGCGACAGTCTATGGCCTTGCCGAGTCGGGCAGTCAAATCATTGCCGTTGGCCAGGACGATGCCCAGATGGCCGTGCTCCGCTATAATGCCGACGGATCGCCCGACACGACCTTCGGCCTCGGCGGTCTAATAACCATCCAGGGCAATGCCAACGACAACACCGAGTATGCCCTGGCCGCCAGTGTAAACAGCGATGGCTCGATCATTGTCGTCGGCGATGGACAGGGATATACGACCACCTCCGTTCCCGGTATAGGCACCCCTTACATAAACCCCGTGACCGGTATCGCCGGTGCCCTCGATGGCTGGGCGACAACTTACACCCAATCCGATTTTGTCGCTCAAGTCAGCGCCGACGGACAAACCGTCGAAGTTCAGTCTTATGCCCGTCCCTACGGATCCCTACCCGGATCCGTAGCCGCGCAGGCCGATGGCAAGTTGGTATCCCTCGATCAATACCTCGGCCGTTACAATGCCGACGGCACCCAGGATCTTACCTTGGGCTCCGATGGCACCCTCGGCGCCCTGGCCCAGGTCGATAGCGGCATCGCGGTCGGTGCGCGTTCCGACGGAGCTATTTTTGTCCTTGGCTCCAGCTATTCCCTGGAACGTTACAACCCCGATGGCAGCATCGATACGCAATTTGCCAATGGTGGCCTGGCCACCCCGGTGACCGACAACGCCGATCCTTCCAGTCCGTTGGCTTCGCTATCGTCGGCGGTTGCGTTGGGATTTGCCGCCGATGGTTCCATCTACGCCGGCGGCGACAGCTTCGACCTGATCAAGTTCCAGCCCGGCAGCGGCCTGACGCCGCCCGCCCCAATCATCCCGTCGCCGCTACAGCCGCCGCCGGTTGTTTATACGCCCATTGTCGTGGCACCGGTTTGTGTGTTAATGCCGGGAGGCCCGATTACCACCACGCCTATTGGCATTTTCAACGGCGGCGCCGGCTGGACCCTCTCGGCCGGCGGCGCACCAACGTCCGTCAGCGCCCTTGCCTCCAGCCCTGCCGGCGGCATCTTCGCCAGCGCCGGCTTCGGCTCGATCTTTGCCTCGCTCGACTTGGCTTCCCCCTGGCAGTCGAGCGACACCCTTGGCGGCGGATATGCCGGCAGCACCCCCGACACCGCCAATAACTGGATCTTCTCTAGCAGCGATCCTCTGGCGGACTTCGCGCACGCTTCCAACAAAAAACCCGACGACTGGATGGACTCGGACGTTGCCAATTAATTAGAATCTATCTCAGAACCCAATGACTGCGCGATGGGTGCTGAGATAGATTCTTAGTGCTTGCAGTGCCCTCTCTGGCTGATATCCGCCAAGGCGTTATGGACCTGCGGCAAAGTGGAGCCATCGGCAATACTCTGCTCGCCCCAAAAGAGAACTCCGCGCCGGGGCTGATGTCGGCGCGGAGTAATGGACAGGCATCCGCCAGTCCTGTTGTTGCCGTGGTCCGTGGCCGGGTTACGTGTGTGTACACCACCAAGACCCATCCCGATCACTACCGTTACATTACCGGTAAATTACCGATAGTCAAACCAATTTGTGGACGATTAAATATATTTTTAGGGACGCTCCAGCGGTAGACAGGTGAATATGACATCAAGGCCACTTCAAAAATTTTCCGGCAGGAAACTTGCCAAACTGCGCAAAGGGCTGTTTCTTTCGCAAAACGAGCTGGCGGAAAAGGTGGGGCTTACCGAATGCCGCGTGCGTCAGATCGAGCGCGCCGACGTCGCCGGCATGCCTTTGAACCGCGTGCCGGCCTTCGCCGCGGCGTTGAAGATGACACCCGGAGAATTTGTAGTGCGACTGGGAGTCGCGCCCGCCCCTGCTGCTTCTTCGACCGCCGTCGGGTTGGATGCATCACCTGAAACGCTGCTGCTCACTCTACCGGCCCACCTGGACAAACAACTGCGTGCCCAGGCTCAGGCCCGAAATATGAGCGTGGCGGCATTGATCTGCAATCTTGTCGAGGAGGCCCTGGGCAGTGCCCGGCACGGGGGCAAGCGCATGCGACTGGCGGCCAAGAGGATGTAGTGGCGGCATTTTGCCGCCTCCCCCGCACGGTCCGGCGCGGCGCCGTTGCGGCAATCACCCGGCGATCAATCCCACCGCACACGGATTAGCTTCCAAAAACTCATCCACCGCCCGGCCTCTGACGTACGTCGGACCAGCGGCAATGGCGCCGTTGGGTTCTCCGGTTGTGCCGCATCCTTCGATCCACAACTGCAAATGGTGGCAATGCGGGCAGTAAAGAGTGCGATCCAGAACACTACCGCAACGGATCGTATCCCAGCGCGGCGGACTGTTGACGATGCTGCCGCAGGCAATGATCGTTTCACACACCCCGCATTGGGCTCGCCCCGCGTGGGCTGCGGCCAGGGTTTCCCAATCCTCTACCTGGGCCGGCGGCACGACATGCTTCCCAGTCGCCTCCAGCGGCGCCGACGGCGTGGACAGCGGCTGACAAACCGGCAATTCCACTGGCTTCAGCCGCATCAGAGCCGCCACACCCCCCTGGGCATCGAGGTCCGCCAGCGCCGACGCGGTCGTCGCCGCTGTGAAATTGCAATCTTCTTCCTCGGTGCGCGGCTTGGCGAAATGGTTCAACCAACAATGTCGCAGTTCGTGTAAGAGCACATCCAGCCGCTGCGCAGGCGGCACGAATGCGGCGATAAGAATCTCCCGCTGCCGTTCATCCGATGTGCCGTCCAGTTCCTGGCCATCCACCAAAATCGCCTCCGCCGTAATCCTCATCCGATATGTCCATGGCCCAATTCTGAATCTCATGCATGTCATATTACCTAACTTTTACCTAATATACCAGCTCTTATTTGCACCCCCGCCTCACTGCCCTGACATAATGCTGTCAGTGCTCATTCCCTCCATCCCAAGGCGATCACCGACTGTAGTTGAAATCCCCCATAGAGGCATCACTCGAACGTGGCTAAATTGTATGTGTCTGCCCACAAACATCTTATCGTTCATCCACACCTGAGTGTTAATGAAAGTAATAAAATCATCGCACCGGATGCAAGTGATGTCGTGAAAAACATTCAGAATCGTAAATATGTCAATATGTATTTTTTGTGAAAACTTAACATATTTTCGTGGATGTGCGTCCCCTGCAATATATACTGATTCATTGCACATTGTCGCTTAACATGTCGCTTACGCTTGTGGATGAAAAGGTCGAAGTATGTCACATACTTGGCTGGCATGCGCCATGACGATCCCAGAGGAACGTCGTTTTCGCGAAGACAATCTGCCTGCCAATAAGACCCAGGCACGAATGTATGTCCTCCTGTCGACGTTGATCATCGCCGGCTTCACTGCCTGCGATTACACCGCCTGGGTCTATTACGGACGATTCCATTGGCTGAGCGCCCTGATGCTGGCCATGCTGGCGTTCAGCACTCTCCTGGTCCTGCAACTGCCACAGATTGCCAGTGATCGATCCTATGGCCGCATAATGTTGGCTTGGGGACTCGGCTTGGCTGCCTTGACGACCGCCATTGCGGCCACACGCACCCACAATCACGCCGGCCACGCAATCATCGCGGTCATTACCATCTTCATGATGTCCGTGGCCGTACCGAATCATTTCGTCAATCAACTCATTGTGTCACTGGCTTGCGCTGCGGGGGAAACGCTGGTCTTGCTCGGAAATATGAATATTTCGCCTGTGGAAAGCCTTACGCGGATGGTCGGTGTACGGTTGGCAATGCTTGTCGCCGGTGCCTGTGGTTGGCAACTCCAATGTTCGCGCAAAGCCTGGTTCCTGGCACAACGGCACGCACAAGAAGCCGAAACACAAGCGGAACACCGCCTCCACCAGCGCCTCGCGGTCGAGGCGGAACTTGTTGCTGCGAAGAGCACCGCCGAAAAAGCCGAGGCAGTGGCGGAAAATACCTCGCGGGCCAAAGACCACTTCCTTGCTGTGCTGAGTCACGAGTTGCGAACGCCCCTGACGCCAGTGGTGGCCGTAATGTCGCTCCTGCAACTGGATAAGCGTCTTCCCGTCCAGACCCGCGACGATCTGGAAATAATCCGGCGTAACATTGAACTGGAGGTGCGCCTGATCGACGATCTCCTGGACGTAAGTCGCATCATCTCTGGCAAACTTAACCTTGACAAGCGGCCGGTGGACGTGGCTGCCGCCATCCGGGACGCGGCCGGAATCGTCAGGGGAGACATGGATGCCAGGGAGCAAACTCTGACCATCGAGACGCTCGGCGCCCCGTACATGACCTTTGGCGATAGCGTCCGCCTCCGGCAAGTCTTCTGGAACCTGCTGCGCAATGCGACTAAGTTCAGCCCCGAACGCAGCTCCATTACTATTCGCGCACGCCGTGTCCATATGGAACGATGCCCGCTGGCCGCACAACCGTGCCTGCTGGGCAATGGCGACTGCCCGGAGCTCAAGGATGGCAATGACTACCTCCGGGATGCCAATCTGATCGTCGACGTTATCGATCATGGCAACGGAATCGCGCCCGACATGCTTCCGCGACTCTTCAATGCCTTCCAACAGGAACCCAAAGCCCGGGCCTTTGGCGGACTGGGCCTGGGCCTGAGCATCTGTAAGGGCGTTGTTGAAGGACACGGCGGAACCATATCCGCCGCTAGTGAGGGAATAGGACATGGCACCACCTGCACGGTTCGCCTGCCTGTGGCCCAGTGTGCCAAAAACCGCCGCACCAACAATGAAATTCGCCATGATTGCGGCCAGAAACAAATCGGATTAAGCCGCCAATTCATCGTGGATACTGCTGGTTGAGGATCACCTCGCCAAAGACAACAATCTACATGCTGGGGAGTAAGACCACAGGCTATTCTCTCTACCCCGCCCAGACATGTTATTTGTCCGTGGTACAGGGTAGTTGTCTACCCCAATGTCAGGCAGATGCCCCGCGGCAATATGTTCCCCGAGATAAGAAAGGCTTGCACCCCATGCTCCCATCCTGACGCCATCGTGTTTTTCATAAAATTATGTCCCGATTGCTTGTCCTCATCTGTAATAACCTTGGGAGGCTTTGTACCCATTGCTGGCTTGCCTTGGCTGAACATAATTGTCGCGACTACCGATGGCCGATAAATTACTAAGACAACCTCCATTAGCTACCATCCAGTCCGCTCGTACGGGGTGTGTGGCCAGGAAAGGATTCACCCTGGTGGAACTCCTGGTGGTTATAGGCATCATCGCCCTGCTGGTGGGCATCCTCATGCCCGCACTGCAACGGGCCCGCGAAGATGCCCGGCGGACGAGTTGCGCCTCGAATTTGCGGCAGATAGTGACCGCCTGGTTCATGTACGCCAACGATAACGACGGTTATATCTGCCCCTCCCGCGATTACAGCGGCGCCTGCGCGTTGCCCGTGCCCACCCCTGGACAGAATTTCTGGATTTACTGGGACGGCGGCCAAGACGAATTCTACGGGGGGTCTACCAATATGACCGGGTACGATCCCACCCAGGGCTTTCTCTGGCCCTACACCGGCTCGCGAGCAATTACCGCCTGCCCCTCCTGGACCACCCTCTTGCCCACTAACGGACAATTGGGTTATGGATACAATTGGATATACTTTTCCTACTACGATGGCGACCCCCACGGCGGCGGCAACCGGGCCTTTCACTTTACCCGCTTGTCGAGCATCAACAATTCCTCCCAGAAAGTGGCTTTTGCCGACTGCGCTAGATTTTCACCCACCGCCGGTTACTCCTGCACCCCTTTCCTCGACAGCCCCAGGGAACAATATCCTTCCTTTCACGCCCGCCACAATGGCGTGGGCAATGTCGCCTGGGTTGACGGCCATGTAAGCAGCCAGACCGCGTCGTGGCTCCGAACCTCCTACACCGCCGCCACCGTGAGTTGGGACACTACCAACAACGTGCCCCTGTTCACGGCCGGGTCGGGCGCTGCCACCACGGCCAGCGTCCTTAAAAATGCCAACGTGGGCGACATCGACAGTGACAACAACCCGGAAACCGACGAAATGTTCGACATCAGTTGCCAATGAAATACTCTGGCCGCAAGGAGTGCCCAGCCCGATGACCAAGCCAACGCCCCTTCACCAGCCCCATGCCATTTCTCCGACCTCCAGCCCCGCCTGTGCCATGTTCGACGTGGATACCCGCAATCCCAGCCTGGCGGAAGGGCGCATGGTCTTCTCGCCCAGGGTGGCCGCCATCGAACCCATGCTGCGACAATTGTTTGACTACCGTCGCCGGCACGACCTTCCGCTGGTCTTCACCACCTGCCTGGGCGTGTTGCGCGAACTGCGTAAGGCCCAAGTCGCCGCTGCGGGCGAACACTCTCCTTGCCAAGCCCCGGCCAGTTGTCCCTACGCCGTTCCCTTTGCCGATTGCCTTGACCCGGACACGAGGTATGTATCCGTCGACGGCTCTTTTCCCCCGCCGCAACCACACTCGGCCGACCGCGATATCTTTCTGGAGCGTCGCGGCTGCTGCACTCCGGAGGAAAACGTCGCTTCCTTTGCTTATGACGTGTTCATCAACAATCCCCATGCCGCCGATGTCATCCGTGGCCTGGAAGTCCGGCGCTGGGCGGTATTCGGGCTGGCCCTGGAATATTGTATTAAAGCCGCGACTCACGGCCTGTTGAATCTGGGTTGCGACGTGGTGCTGCTGGCCGATGCCGTGCTTCCCTCGGCCCATTCCAGCCCCCAGACCGTTGCGGCCACCTACCGCGAGCTTCAGCAGCACGGGGCAAGGCTCTGCACCGTCCGCGAATTTCTCGAGGGGAAGGCCTGGGATGGTTAGCCAACTGAGCCTTCCGCCGCAACCCACCGAGCGTTTGCCCTTGCCCCAATGGGCGCTGCGGACGTTTCGTTTCCATCTGGCCTTCGCGGTGCTTGATTCCGCAGCCGCCGGCATCCTGGCCAACGTGCCCATGATGGCCTTGAAGGGCCTGCACGCCCGTGACTGGCATTTAACGGTTCCGCTGACCATCGCCAGCCTGGGCATGTTGGCGGCGTTCCCTCTGGGGGTGGCCATGAGTTGGCGCCGCAAGATGCCGTTCGTCCTCGTCCCCGGCATGCTCTTCGCCCTCTGTTCCCTGGGCATGGCGGCCGCGGCCCGGCCCCTGGTTTTTCTGGTTCTGGCCGGACTGGGCGGCTGCTTCGCTTTCATGACCAACCCTGCTTTCGCCGCCATCATGCGTCTGAATTATCCCGTCACCCACCGCGGGACCGTCGCTGGAATAATTCGTCGCTGGTCCGCCCTGGTTTTTATGGCCTGCAATCTGGCCGCCGCCCGCTTTCTGGACCACGTCGTCGGCAGGGAGCGGCCTTGGATCGTCGCCCTGATGATCCTCGCCGGCCTGCTCAGCCTTGGCGCCTACGCCTGCTTCGGACGCATACATGTGCGGCCAGCCCCAGGCGTGCCCCAGGACTCTCCTCTGCCCACCCTGAGGCAACTGATCGGCACGCTGCGCATCGTAAAAAACGATGGACGCTTCCGCGGCTACCTGCTGGGGTTCTTCCTGTACTCGTTCAGCGGGCTCTTGTTCGCTGCCATGATCACCCCCTTCCTCAAAGAGCAGTTGCACTGCAATTACACCAGGGTTGCCCTTTTGGTCGAGGTGATTCCCTCGGCGACCTCTTTCCTGGTGATGCCCAGCCTCGGGGCCTGGTTTGACCGCGTGAACCCCTGGCTGGCCTGGGCCTGGGTGCGCCTGGGATGGGGGCTGGACCCGCTGATCCTCGTGGCCTCAACCCTGGTTTGGCCGGTTCTGGCCCTGCCCCTGGCCATCGCGGCGCGGCTTGCCCGCGGCTCGGTCATGGGCGGATCAGTGGTGTTGAGCTGGCAGATCGGCATCAATCATTTCGCGCCTCCTGGCGGCGACACTTCGCGATATATGGGGGTACAAATCCTCATGAATGGCATGGTCCGTCTGCTCGCGCCTTCCGCCGGAGCCATCATCCTGGCCCGCGCACACGGGTCCCAGGCTACCGTGTTGCTGGTTGGCGGCGCCGGGGTTCTCCTATCGGCGGTCCACGCCGCCTGGCACGCCGCCCGCGAGCGCCGCTGTCCCACCCTGCGCACCATGACCAGTTTCGAAGGGTCGTTCCTCAAGGTTGACGGCGCACGAGAACCGGCGTATGTACAGAGCGTCTGACGGATTTCCCATGGAGCCCACGCATGAGTGATAGCCCAGCAACGCAAACCGTCACCGCCGCCGCAGCTGATGCCTCCGCTTCACCATCCTTCATGGCGCGACTTACCGAATTTCTCGGATTGAAACGGAGCATTGTCGGTCTGCTTAGCGTGGTCGTGCTGGTCGGCATGGGCGAGCACATGGCCGAGCAGTTTCTGCCGCTCTACATGCTCGGCCTTGGCGGGGGTTTTCTGGCCGTGGGCCTGCTCAACGGCATGGACAATCTGCTGGGCGCTCTCTACTCCTACCCCGGTGGCTGGCTGTCCGATCGCCTCGGCACCAAGCGTGCCCTGCTGGTCTTTAATCTCGCTTCCATGGCTGGTTTCTTAATGGTCATATTGTTTCCATCCTGGAAAATGGTGCTGGTGGCCGCGGTACTGTTCATGTCCTGGACGGCCATATCGCTGCCGGCCACCATGAGTCTGGTGGCCCGCGTGCTGCCGAAGAACAAGCGGACTATGGGAGTGTCGGCCCACTCGCTGGTGCGTCGTATACCCATGGCCCTGGGCCCGATGATCGGGGGGTTGTTCATCTACTATTGGGGCGTCACCAAGGGCGTGCGCCTGGCTTTCCTGGGCGCGCTGACGCTGGCGGTTCTGGCGGCAGTGCTCCAGCAAATGCTTATCGAAGACGATGGCCAGAAGGCCCAGGATCGTCCCCGATCGGCTGGTTTGGGGACGCTGTTCCGGCGCATGAGCCCCGACCTTCGCCACCTGCTGGTCTCGGATATCCTCATCCGTTTTTGCGAACAGATCCCTTATGCGTTCGTCGTGATCTGGGCCGTGGGAACCAGCCAACACCCTGGAAGCGTCAATACCGTCCAGTACGGCGTTCTGCGCACCGTCGAGATGGCTACGGCGATTCTCATCTACATCCCCGTCGCTTTCTTCGCCGACCGCGTCGGCAAAAAACCCTTCGTGTTGATCACCTTTTTCTTCTTCACCGCCTTCCCGGTGCTACTGCTTTTCTCGCGCTCGTTCGGCATGTTGATCCTGGCCTTCCTCCTGCGCGGCCTCAAGGAGTTCGGCGAACCATCCCGCAAGGCCATGATCATGGACCTGGCCCCGGAGGACCAGAAGGCGGCCATGTTCGGACTCTACTACCTGATCCGCGACACGATCGTCGCCCTGGCCGCGGTGGGCGGCGCCTTCCTGTGGATGATCAGTCCCCGGGTGAACATGCTGACCGCGGCGGCCTTCGGGCTGGCCGGGGCCATCTTTTTCGCCTTCAGCGGGCGCGACGTGGTGACCAAACCCGCCCCGGCCTAAAAAAAACGCTACACCGAGCGCGCCCTACGCTTGCACCCACACGCTCTTGATGTTCAGGAACTCGTGCATGCCCAGTTCCGACAGCTCGCGCCCGTAACCGCTGCGTTTGATGCCGCCGAAGGGAAGACGGGGATCGGATTTCACCGGCTCATTGATGAAGACGCAGCCGGCCTCGAGGCCCTGGGCCAGGCGCTCGGCGGCAGCGGCATCGCCGGACCATACGCTGGCCCCCAAGCCATAGGCCGAATCGTTGGCGATGCCCACGGCCTCGTCGGCATCGGCGGCGCTTATGACCGCCGCCACCGGCCCGAAAGTCTCCTCGGCGGCCGCCGGCATGCCGGGGCGAACCGAACCCAGGACTGTCGGCTCGTAGAAAAAACCCCGTCGCGGCAGACGCCGGCCGCCGCTCAGCAGAACCGCCCCGGCCTTGACGCTGCGGCATACCTGGTCGTGAAGTTGCTCCAGCAGGTCCAGGCGGGCCATGGGGCCGACATCGGTCGAACGATCGGCGGGGTCGCCGACCTTCAGCCCACTCATACGCGCCACCAGAGCCGCCTGGAAGGCGCCGACCACTGGCTGCTCGACGATGAACCGCTTGGCGGCGATGCAGCTCTGGCCGGCATTGATGCAGCGGGCGGCGGCGGCGGCGGCGGCCACACGGTGGATATCGGCATCGGCCAGCACGATGAACGCATCCGAGCCGCCCAGTTCCAGCACCGTTTTTTTCAAGGCCCGCCCCGCCGCTGCGGCCACCGCCCGTCCGGCCTCTTCGCTGCCGGTGAGCGTCACCGCCTTAACCACCGGATGGCCAATCGCCCGGGCGGTCGCCTCCTGGCTCAGGAATAGGCGACCGAACACTCCCGGGGGGAAACCCGCATCCCGAAAGATCGCCGCGATGGCATCGGAACACAGCGGCACGTTGGAGGCGTGCTTGAGTAGCGCCACATTGCCGGCCACCAGGGCCGGAGCCGCGAAACGAAAGACCTGCCAGAAGGGAAAATTCCACGGCATCACCGCCAGCACGCACCCCAGCGGTTCGTAGCGAATGTAACTGCGGGCCGCTTCGGTGGGCACACTGCGGGGTGTCAACATGCCGGCGGCATGGCTTGCGAAGTAATCGCAGGTCAGAGCGCACTTGTCTATTTCGGACTCCGAGGCAGCGCTGGTCTTGCCCATCTCCCTGGTCATCAGGCCGGCCAGTTCGCTCCGCCGTTGCCGCAGAAGCCCGGCCGCCGAGGCCATCATGGCGCAGCGCCGGGCCATATCTACGCGCGGCCACGACCGCTCGGCTCCGCCAGCCAGTTGCAGGGCCGCCTCGACCTCCTCCCACGGCTGGTTGCGGACATGCCCTATGATCTCTTCCGTGGCCGGGTTCAGAAGTTGCATGATCCTTCCTCAAGTCACTTACCCATATCATCCCTGCCCCGGCACTCCCGGGCACGCAGGCGGCGCTTCGCCGCCCTCTTTATAATACGGTTTTATTTCCCCGCGAACATATTTTTCAGCCAGTTGCAGGTAGTGGCCGCTGAGCCAGCCCATGTATTTCAATTCGTCCTCGTTGACCGGGCGGGCTATGCGCCCGGGCACGCCCATGACCACCATGCGATCGGGAACGACCAGCCCCGGCGGTACGACCGCCCCGGCGGCCACCAGGCATTGGCGGCCCAGCCGCGTCCGCCCCAACAGCTTGGCGCCCATCCCCACCAGTGAACCGGCGCCGATAAACTGGCCGTGAACCACCGCACCGTGGCCGATGGTCACATCGTCTTCGATAATGTTTGGTATACCGCTGTCGCAGTGGATGGTGGCATTGTCCTGCACGTTGACCCGGCGGCCAATCGCGATGCGGGCCACGTCGCCGCGCACGACCGCGCCGAACCAGAAATTTGCGCCCTCGCCCAATTGCAGTTCGCCGGTGAGAATGGCGCTACAGGCCACGAAACAGCCGTCATTGGTTAGTACCATCAGATCCATGATCCGCAAGTGTACGCATTGAACGCCCAGAAGGAAGAAGAACCATTTTTCTTGAATCATGTCACAGCGGCGATTATGCTTGGCGCGTGTGACATGTGACTTGCGAGTCTTGGTGCTTCGCGCTTCGGAGGTTAGCTATGAAAGTGCCGCTTAAAGGGCTGTTGGGCGAATTCCGTTCCTTCGCCTTCAAGGGGAACATGATCGACCTGGCTGTGGGCGTGGTTATCGGGGCGGCCTTTGGGAAGATCATCGACTCCATCGTCAAGAATATCATCCTGCCCATTGTCTCCTACGTCCCCGGCCTCCACGGCGGCTGGGAGCACTGGCATTTTGGTAAAATAATGATCGGTCCGGTCCTGGCCGAAATACTCAACTTCGTGCTGGTGGCCGCCGCCGTCTTTTTCGTGATCGTCAAGGTCATCGGCATGCTGGCCAAAGTCGCCGTCCGCAAACAGGACGAAGCCGCCGCAGCCATGCCCACGACCAAGGAATGCCCCAAGTGCTGCTCGACGATTCCCGTTAAGGCCGTGAAGTGCGCCCATTGTACGGCGGACCTGGACAACAACACGGCTACTGCTGGGCTTTCTTCTTGTGAACCAGGGTGACGACGATCTTGCCCTGAGCCTCCGTCTCCGAGGGATTGTACTGGGCGCTGGTGGCCAGGACGCGGCCTTCGATGCCGTCAATGCCACTGGCGAGCAGGATGCTGCGGATATTCTGGATGCGCTCGACACCAAGGGCGATGGCGGCCTGGCGCTTGCGCCGGTCGGCCTGTTTGGCGGCGCCGGGACGGAGGAAATCGTAGACGTTGTCCAGGGCATCCTCGGTCCGGGCCAGTTCGATGTCGACCTGGCGCAGGCGCTCCACGGCCTCCATGGCCTCGTCGGCGGACATGGAGGCCAGCCATGTGCGCACCTGGCCGGCAACCTCCTGGCGGGTGCTGGCCAACTCCAGCTTGCGGGCATGGAGACGCTGGCCCAGGCCCCTGGCCTCGGCTTCCGAGAGGTTGGCGCGCTCGGCGGCTTTATCGATGTCACCAGTGCCCAGGAAATGATGCAACGTCACCTCGATGGTGTTGTCCCCGGCCATGCGCCCCAGCAAGGCATCCAGGAGCGCCTTCTGCCCGGACTCCAGCCCGCCGGCCCCGGCCAGGAAGGTCAACTCCACGGGCTGCTCGGGAGCGGCGTTCTTGTCCCCGCCCAGCCCCAGAAGGGCCCCGGCGCCTTCGACGGCCTTGAGGGGCGTGCTGGCGATGGCTGTCAAAACCACGCTGCTGACCGCTCCCACCACCGCAGAACCGACGCCTTCGACATTGCCCTTGCGGTACTTGACGCCAATGGGAAGCGTTATGGAGCCATCGGCATCCTCCAGCATGCCGATGGCCGCATCGACGGCCATCGGCAGCACCAGGTTACGCTGGATGGGCCCATCGGCCGGCTCCTTCAGACGCAGATCGGTGGCGGTCAAACGGGCATGCAAATCTAGGGAGCCATCGCCGGGAAAGCGGGTGTCGATAGTGCCGTCGAAGGCCCCCTCGCCGATGGTCACCCCGGCCAGGGCCTTGGCCTCCGAGGCCAGGCCGGTCAACTCAAAGCCGTTGACGCAAGTCTTGGTCCAGCCCGTCAGGGCCGGGTATAGTGCGATTTTGCCGCTGCTGGTGACTTGGGCGAAAAGTTCTCGGTCTTCATAGGGCCTTGTGGCGGGCACGCTGGCCCCCCCCGCCTCGGCCGACGATGGCTCGGTCGCCGGGGGCTTGGCGGAGGAATGTTCTTTCCTGGGAAGCGGAACCTTGCCGGAGTTGACCACAATCGAGTAACGAAGGGATTTTTCCTCGAAGGGCAGCCAGTTGGACAGCCCGCGCACGTCCACATCGAGCCCGGTCAGGGGCACCAGCAGAGGCGGTTCGACGGTGCGATCTTCCAGGGTGATATCCAGGCCATCCACGCCCAGGCGGTCGATGCGTATCTCGGCGGCGGGTTTGGCGGCCGGTTGCGGCGACGCCGCGGCGACGGCTGGCTGATGTGGCTGGGCAGCCTGATCGCCAGACGCAGGGGTGGCGGTCGGCTCTGGCGCCGCCGGCGCAGTGGCGCCGCCAACATGCACCAGCACACCCAGAGCCTTAAGGCCTTCGGACTCTCGGATGATGCGGCCCAGAGGCTTGGTGATCTCCAGGGACTTCACCACCACCCCGCCCTCGGCCGGACGCACGTGGGCGCCTTCCAGACGCAGACTCTCCAGGCCCGCTGTCACCGGACCGTTGGCCGCCTGCCGGAATTGCACATCCTTGATCTCCATCGTGTCGACATCGAATGGACGGGAAAAATCCAGGTCCTGCCCCCCGCGCCGATCCAGCGTGATCTGGGTTTCCAGGTGGGCTTGGAATGCGCCATCCTTGATGGCAGCGCCGTCAAGCAGGTTCGCCAGTTCGGGCGCCAGCTTGGTCAACGCCCCTCCGTGGATGCCACCGGCCGCCAAATCCACGGACAAAGTGGGCTGCTGGGCCATCGGGGCGGCGGTGGCGGTGACCTTAAAAGTCTCCAGAAGCGGATTGACCTTGCCGCTAAGCTCCAGGCGCAGCGGCGGCCGGGCTGCCGGTTGCGGACCGAACATTTCCAGCCGATCGAGATTGCGCAACAGGACGTCGCTGACGACCACCGGCGCCACGCCCGGGCGCGACTTGTCGGTAAACGTCGCCCGTTTAACCGCCAAAGAAAGCTTGGCGAGCGTGATCAAAGGCCGGGTCTTGTGCGCCTGGGCAACCAGGCTGGCCACATCGGGGCTGGCCACCATGTGGCTATCCGCCTGGTGGCTAAGGGCATCAGCCCCAATAACGGCGGCCGGCGGCGGCGGCGCTTGAAGAACCGCGGGGACCGCAGCGGCGGGCGCTGGCACGCCGCCCAGGCTCAGGCCCAGAAGGCGGAGAATGCCCCCGCGATCCAACTGGGCGGCCGTTTCCAGACCGGCGACCGACACCTCATCCAAGGCAATCACTCCGCCATCAGGGTCGATGCGTGAGGCGTTGCAACGCAAGGCCTCGAATCCCAGCAGGTTCGCTCCGTCTTGCCCGTCACGGAAGGCCAGTTTGTCCACCGCCAGCCGCGCCCCCAGCCCGCCCTCCTTGTTCCTGCTGATCAGGGTATCGACGTGGGCATCGAAACGGCCATCCGTCAGATTGACTTTCACCCCCGGCGGCAGATAGGCGGCCAGCGCCCCCGCCTTGATACCCTTGGCCGAAACATCCAGCACCGCGCCCTGGGCATCGGGGCTGGTGCGCACTTTCCCGTTGATTACCATCTCCTCCAGCGAGCCCTGGGCCTTGGCCACTACTTTCAGCGTGGCCTCTGGTGCGTCGCGCCCCATGGTCAGGTTGTCCAGATCAACGCTGACCGTGGCGGTGGTCTGCGGGTCGCCCGTTACGGCGTGATCGGCCCAGGCCACGGCGGCATCGACGATGCGCAGACTGCCGAGCGTCGCCACCATGGGCCCCGGCGCCGGAACGGTCGGACGCGGACCACCCGGGCCAGTCGCCGGCCCGGTCGCCCCTACCGCCGCCTCGGCGTCGAGTAGAGGCGCGGCTGACACGCGGGCCGCCGGCTGGGTAGCCGGCGACGGCAGCTTGACATCTGCGACCACCAGCGACCCATCCGCCTGGCGCCACACGCTTATATGCGGGCGCGTGATCTGGATGGTGGCCAGTGAGACCTCATGGCTCTTGAGTTTCAAGCCTTCTGCGGTCAACGAAGCCACCGAGGCCATCTCCACGCCGCCTTCGATATAGGAAAGGCCATCGAGGGCCAACGCCGCGGTCAGGCCAGCAGGGCCATTGGCGATGGCCCCTTTGGCGTGCAGGGTTATGGAGGCATTGCGGAAACGCGGTTCGATGCCCAGCGGCTTGAGATAAATACCCGCCAGGGCCCCGTTCAACTGGTCCCCCGAGACCTTTACATCCACAGACAGCTCATGGGGCCGGGGAAGTATCGTGCCTTCCATGAGCAGCTTGCCGGCGACATCGGGAGCCGAGAGCCAGGCGCGGATTTTGCCGGGAGGAGAGGCCTGAGGAGACTGCAGATCGACTACAAGCCCGGTAATCTCGATGCCGGCGTCATTGAGAGCCAGGCTGGCGGGAGGATTGGCCATGGCATCGCGTACTTTCAGGCGCACGTCCTTCCAGAGCAGATGATCGATCTGCAGCCGGGGAAGGTTAAAGGAGCCGGCGGTCACATCGCCAGAGGGGAATGCGACAGAGGCGGTCCCGGCCGGGACCGGGCCCGCGCCCGGAACCAGAACGGCGGCGGAACGATTGCGGAACCCCAGGCCGGATAACGAGCCATCCTTGGCGCGTTCGGCCGTCAGGGAGGGACCGGAGAGTTCCACGGAGGCGACGCGGACATCATTGGCCGCCACATCGATTTCCAGGTCACCGATCTTCACCGCATCCAACTGCAGTATTTGCCGGGGCCCAAGCTCGCCTTCATCGGTCAAACTTAGGCCGCCCAGGTCAACGTCGGCGTGAATCCTGCCGCCGCTCTCCAGGCGGAGCGTCGAATGCAGGCGGCAGGCGAAGGTCCCATCCTCAAATGTCGAGGCCAGGCCCAGGGCATCGAGATAGGGGCGCAGGCGATCGGGGCGAATGCCGGCCGCGCTTACCGCCATGTCCAAAGTCTTGTCGGCAGTGAAGGGCGATAGCGAACCAGCCAGGCGCAACTCCCGGGCCACGCCGGGAATATGCAAGGTGGCATCGACGTCAAGGGAGGCATCGGTCCGGCCCTGCTCCAGGGCCGCCCCGCCGGCATGGAATTCATCTACGTGCAGCACCAGGGGGATCGCCGGGGCTAGGGTGCGATCTTCCAGGGCCAGGTTGACATCGCGGATGGCCAGCCCGGCCAGCGTCACGTGGAAAGCGGGGCTCGGCGTGGCGGCGGGCACCGCGAGGGAAGGAGACGTGGGTCTCGAAGGCGCTGCGCCCATTTCCAACCCGGCGAACTGCAAACCGCTATTTACGCGCAGGGCGTTGACAGCCACACCCGTAATTTCCAGATTGCGCAGGCTGGCCGCCGAGGGGGAGATGGAGGCGATGTCCAGGGCCAATTTGCCCAAAGTTACGGCGCTGGCCCCGTCGACTGCCAGAAGGACATCGTGAAGATCGAACTTGCCGCAGAAGGCGTCGGACCCGGCAGGCTCGACGATGGGCGCCAGTTCGGCATGGCCGCGCATGCGCATGGTGAGCTGTTCGGCGCTGGGGTGAATCCCTAGAGGCGCCAGGTAGCCCACGAGCGGGGCCAGATGCAGACCACGCAAAACAATCGCCAAATCGGCGGAAAACTTGTGGGGATCCTGGTTGCGCACGCCGGTGATCTGCAGGGCATCAAGAAGGCCATCGGCAAAAACATCCAGCTCAAAACGCGTGGGCCTCACCGGGGAACCCAGATCCGAAAGCCGCAAATTGGTGAGGATGCGGCTATCGACCGCGGGAGTGACGAACTTGTCCACGAGATGGGTATCGATGTGATCGAGGCGCAGGGCGTCGATGCGCAGCGGCGGATCCAGGTCCACGCGGGAAGGGGTGACACCTATGGCCGCGGGCTGGGCCGCCGCCGGGGACCCGGAGGAGCGCAGGAACTGGTCCAAAAGCGCGATATGGCCATCGGCAGACCGTTCGATTTCGGTACTTACGCCATCGGCTTCGGCGCGCCAGACATAGAGCCGGCCGCGCAACAGGGCCATGGTGGAGATATTGCCGCGACAGTACTCCGCGTGCAGAAGACGCCCGGGGCCATTCCTGGGCCGCAGGGTAAGATGCCAGATGCCAAAATCGCCATCGAGCATCTTCAACTCGACGCGTTCATAACTGGCATCCATGCCATAGTAACCGGCAACCCGGCGCAGGACCGAGGGCAGAAGGAAGTTCAAGGCCACGCGCAAGACTCCCATGACGATCAGCAGCATCACCAACGTCCAGATGACGCGCTTGCGCCAGCGCCGGGGGCGGACAACCTTCGTCTTGGGTTCTTGCGTTGGCTTGGGGGCTGCCGCGGCTGCCGCATCGGGGTCGTTTTGTGGCTGGTTCTGCTGCGCTGGGAGCCGTGGATCAGATGGGTTGTTCTTCTTGTTCTTACTCATGGCTTGGCTCCTGTGGGAAGGGCTGGAGGCACGGCGGAAGCAGCTTTGTCCAGGGCCATGCGTCGCTGCTTTTCGTCATTGAGTGGTTCATATCCGGCCGGGCAGAGATTGCGCTGCTTGAGCCAATCGCAGGCGCGGATGCGCGAGGATGGGGAACTGTCCTCCAGATAGATAAGGTTCTCGGCCAGTATGCGGGCCTCCAGGTCCGGGCGACTGGCCAAACCCTTGGAGACTTCTTCGATGGAAGAGGAGTGGCGGCCGGCCTCGCCGGCATAGGCCGACAGTACCCCCATCAACTCGCGGGGCATCTTGACCTTGTCGTTGTTGGCCAGCATCTGCCCGAGCATCTGGAAGGCGGTGCTATCCAGGAGCCAGCCGACGGCCAGGGTGGACTGGCCCGGGGCCCAATCGCTGGCCTGGCGGCTGATCTGGTCGACCAGACGCTCCAGGACCGCGTCATCGGCCACCATGGCCACCTCGGCACAGAGCGGTGCCTTGGTGATGTCCGACAGGAAGACCAGGGTGGACCGGCGGCGCTGGCCGATGTAAAGCGAGGCCAGGGCGGTGTTAATGGCCGAATCCTGGGCGATGGCTGGCGTGGGAAGCTTAAGGCGGTCGGCATCGGCCGCTGACAAGGCGACGTCGGAGAGCATCAGATTGACGGCATCCTGATGGTCGGCCGAATCGTCGCCTGGCGTTATGGCGATCACGGCGGCGATGGCTTGGCCATCGGAGGAAGACATGCGAAAAGGCAGGACCACGGCCGCGGAGCCGGATGCGGCGGCCGCCACCCAGGGCACGACAGCCATTTCACGCACGAGGATGGCCGGCAGGGGCGGCGGCAGCGCGCGGCGGGCCGCGGGCTGGGTGGTGCTGGCGGCCGCTTCGTCTGGCTCGATGGGGCGCGGAGGCACGTAGCTGTCCTGTAGACACAGGGTTACCTGGAGATGTGGGGATTTGGCGTCCAGGGGCGGACGATAGACATAGACCTCCAGAATCCGCTGGGCGGACAGACCGGTGACAGGGTCGAGCATGCGCATGGGCTCGCAAGCGCGGAGCACCGCAGTCACTCCCGGGGCCAGGGCCCCGGCGACGGAACAAATGACGGCCTGGCGACCGGCCTGGTCGGCGAAGGCGGCGGCCAGGGCCTCATTGCCTGGCAGATCCATCCAGCGGGCGGCGCCAGTGAGGCGGCCGGTGGACATGATGGGTGCCCCGCCGCGCGTCTCGGCGACCACTCCAGCCATGGCCCCCAGCGACTGGCCCACGCCGGCGGGCATACGCTCCAGGGCGATGAGTGTGAGCTTAAGGGACAACGCGTCCTTGGGCAGTACGACCCCCAGCGACTGGTTGGTTGGTCCCGAAAGCGGCGAGGCGACGAAATGATTGAGGGTGACGGATAAGGCCGGCGGCTCGAATGGTTTGGCGGCCGGCTTGGCGAACCAGGCGCAGGAGACGCTGGAGAAGATCATTCCCACAGCGGCCAGAGCGTGGCAGAAGCAGCGTGGTAAACGAAAGTGAATTATCACGGCAACCTCGCGAAAGGGTAAATGTTACTCGGGCAATTCTAGTACAAGAGTGGCAGGCGAGGCAAGAAATAGGGACAGCGGAACTTGGCAGTTGCCGCCTGACAGGCCGAGAAAGGCCAATTCCATGTGTATCACACCCACGAGCCGGTATGCTACGATAAACCGCCGATGGCATTCGTCGGTCGAGATCTATATGGGAAATCCCGGCTTGGAATCGACCTCGGCCATCCTCTGCGTTGGGTTCAGGAAAAGGCCGTTGCTTCCTGGCCGCGTTTGCCGTGATTAGCTTACCAAGAAAGGCGGCGCATGATGATTGACAAAATCGCCCTCAAAGGCATTCCCGCAACGGCTCGCCACCTCGCCTTGCTCACCTCCCTGCTGTGGACGTGGGCCTTGGCGATTGCCCCCTGCCCCGGCCAGACACCAACCACCGGCCCGGCGCCGGCGGCTAATCCCCCAGCCGTCTCTCCCGCCACCGGCGATGGGACCGCTGCCTTCCTCTTGCTTTTGCGCGGCGGCGGCGGCCGACGCCAGGTCGTCATCCCCGCAGCAGCCACCGTGACCCTGGCCGATGCCGTGGAAGTGCCGGCTGACACCACTATTGCCGGCCCCGGCACGATTCACCTGGCCAATCAGTCGGCCGGCCTCGTGCTGGCCGAACGCTGCGCCGTTTGCGATGTCCACTTCACCTGCGCCCCTCAGTTCGCCCATGGCAGTGCCATCAGTATGGCCAGCGCCCGGCGGGGAATTGTCCGCCGGATGGATTGCCGGATCGTCGGCTGCCAGTTCGATAAGATGTTCGGCAGCGCCCTCCGGGCCGACGAAGTCGCCCACGTCAGTTTCGAGTCCAACCGCTGGGAGAATCACAGCGACTCCTCGGCATATTACGATGGCGTGTGCCTGGAGGCGGTGCAGAATTGCCTGATCCGCGGCAACACCATCCTGCATCCCAACCAGGGCATCCTCTTCCACGGCGGCACCCACAACGTCATCAGCGACAACTACGTCGAAAATTGCCTCCAGGGCATCACCTGCCATACCCGGGCCGGCCACCCGCAACACTGGCCCTTTACCCTCTTCACCCACAACACTATTTCCAACAACGTGATTCGCCGCTTCCGTGAGGAAGGCATCGCCTACGACAACAGCATGGGGGAAACTCCGGCGCTCAATGCCGCCCAGAACCAGGTTCGCTGCGTGGCTACCGTTGCCAACGTCGCCGCGGACGCCAGGGATGCCAGCCGCGTGCGCGTCATGCTCAACGAGCCGCCCAACCCCAACCAGGCCTACGCCCCGGGCTGGGCGAACGGCTACTACGTCGGCGTGCTCACCGGCGATGCCGCCGGCGCCATGCTCCAGGTGATTGCCAGCGGCGTGGACCGCGATACCGGATGGATCGACCTGCCGCGCACCAGTGACAAGTTGCCTGAGCGTCTGGGTAAGAGGGATACCGGCGCCCGGCTTTGGATCGCCGCCGGATGCTTCCTGAATACCATCTCAGCCAATACCCTGGACAACGAGGGCATGGTTTCGGGCACTGGCAACGCCACCGCCATTGGCCTATGGGGATCGGCCTGGGACAACCGCATCATCGGTAATACCTGTTCGACCCGGCAGTTCGGCATCACCCTCGGCTGCGTCGGACTTGCCCGCCCCGACAGCCCCCAGGGCCCCTCTTGCGGCAACGATATCAGCCACAACGCCATCGCCGCCACATGGGCCAACGACCAGCCCCGGCCCGAAGACAAATCGGCCGGCATCGGGTTCACGTACATCGGCGATGGCCCGCTCCTGGCCGGGCGCATGTTCCTGGCCAACAGCATCACCCACAACACCATCAGTTGGCCCGGCGTCCGGCCCATCAGTCTGGCCCACGACACCGGCACCGTCGTCATGTTCAACCGCTTCACCGACGCCCAGGCGGCCATCGCGTTGGACCACACCACCAATGCCATCCTCCAAGGCAACCGCGCCGCCGACGGCTCATTGATCACCGACACCAACCCGACCGGACCCTGCACCTCGACTATGCCGGATAAAGGTCAAAAGTGAATAGCGCAGGGGTAGTGTGTGTGTACTCGCACACCATCTGCCTTTCGCATGTTAATGATTTCGCACGCGCGTATCACTTTTTCGGCGGAAACAATTCGAACTCCCAGATTGTTGGGCCTTCGGTGGCTTCGGTAATGTTGAGGCGCACGCGCTGCGCGGTGACGGGATCGAACGTGACGTTCAAAGTTTCGCCGAGATTTTCGCCGATGTAGCAGCTCTTCCATTGTTCGTCCTGCCAATACTCGATGGTAAATTTGTGGACGCGCTTCAACTCTGGATATGCCTGCTCGATGACGGCACGACCGATGATCTCCGGTTTCCCCAGGTCCACTTCGAGCCACGCGCTGTGCGTTCCGTTATCGGTGGCCCAGCGAGTTTCGCTGTTACCGTCGCATGCTTTGTCCGCGCCGTATTCGGCGTTTCCCTGAAAGACGTTCGAGGCCGTGGCTTTCTTCCCGGTCGTCAACGATCCCGATTGGGTGCGCGCCGACAGCGGCGCGATGTCGGCGGCGGGACGGTCCAGTTCCAGAGCAATGACCGTGTCCATTTCCTTTCGGTCGCTGGCGGGCAAAGAGAGTTCAATCACGTCGTCGGTCTGTTTGACCTTCGCATTCCCGCCGGTCAGCGCAACGCTCCGCACGATTTTCGCCGCAATGCCCGGCAGCGTGAGCGTGTCGTCGGGCCAGCGCTGGATGTGAAGGTAAATGGTATTCCCTTTGTGCGTGCAGACGCCGAACTTGCTGGGCTTGAACGGTCCGCCGCGCGTGCCGTAAATGCTCTCGCCGTATTTCGCAAGCCATGCGCCAATTTCTTTCAAGCGGTTCGCCTGCTCCGGCGCGATTTCGCCGGTGGGCGTCGGCCCGACGTTGAGCAGCATATTGCCATCGCCACCCGCGCAGCCGAGCAACATGTTCATGCACTGCGCCAGCGTCTTCACGCCGTCGCGCGGCCCGCCCCACGCCCACTGGCCGCTGTTCGCAATAGTCATGCACGATTCCCACGCCCGTTGCGCGTTGAAGCCGCCGATGACTTGTTCCGGCGTGCTGAAGTCGCCCGGTTCGGGCGCCCCGAGCCGATCGCTGATGAGGATGTCCGGTTGCAGCCGGTGGACTAACGTGTAGGTGTTCGCCTGATCCCACGGGCGCGAATTGCCGTCCAGGTCGAACCAAAGAACGTCAATCTTGCCGTAGTTGGTGAGCAACTCCGCAATTTCCGCCTGCATCCGTTTGACGAACTCCGCGTTCTTCTCGTTGCGGCAATCCGGGTCTCGCCAGTCCATCGGCGAGAAATACCAGCCGATGCCCATGCCGGCTTCGTGCGCGGCTTTCGCCAGCTCCGCGCACACGTCGCGCTTGAACGGCGTGTGCATGATGTTGTAGTCATCCACCTTCGAGTCCCAGAGCAGGAATCCGTCGCAATGCTTGGCCGTGAGGACCATATACTTGATCCCCGCCGCCTTCGCGATGTCCACCCATTCCTTCGCATCAAATTTATTCGGATTGAACCGCTCGTAAAGGTGGTCATAGACCTCGACCGGAGTCGCTCCGTGGTTCGGACATTTCGGATTCGAGTTTGCCCGCGACCAACTGATTTCCTTTTCCGTCAGGCTTACCGGCCCCCAGTGAATGAACATCCCGAATCGCGCCTCGCGCCACCAGCGCATCCGCGCCTCGCGCTCGCGGTCCGTTGGCTCAGTCGCTGGCAATAACTTGGCCGCAAGCAGCAGCACGCCCGCGACAATACACATCGTTCTGTTCATTGTGACACCTCCATTCAAACGCTCAAACGCACCGACTCTGAAAATGCGTCGCTCCCAGCAAGCCTCAGCGTACGCTATGTGCCTGCATCGTACAATCTCATCCCCTGTCGCAAAAATCAGACCTGTCCGGCTTTGCCAATTTCGCCCTCCCTCTTTACTTTATCATCGCCTCGATTAGATCGTGCCCCATCGCCGCGTCCACGCCATCAGGATTGACCAATCCTAAGAATATATCTCAGAACCCAATGACTCCGCGATGGGTCGGGAATGGCCCAGATGCGAGGCGGAGGATCGAAGCGTATCTGACAGTGGACGATACGTTGAGGTCCGACAACCAAGCCGATGGGCCATTCCCGGCTCACCCTCCGGGCGATGCATCTTTCGCCCGCACTCGTCGTCGTTCCTCCTCGCCGTATCTCTCCATTGATATGCCTCGTCGTCGCTCCTTGATTGCAGGCGAAAGATGCATCGTCGCGGGGCCATTGGGTTCTGAGATAGATTCTAAATGCCCATACCATCGCGCGTTGGCTTCGGGGTGTGTTAGACACTGATGCCATCCCCTGTGGAGTTGGTACGCCGTTTGCTGCCTCCCCATCTCGCCAGCGCCACCGTGTGCGTTTTTTGTGAGCACCATATCGGCGTAAAAACCCGGACGAGCGTATGTTGCGTGAATGTTATAATAGCTCGTTTAGAGGATATTGTCTTGCCGTCGTGTCCGTCATTTTGGCCCTTCTGCTGCGACTCGCGCTAGTGCGATTATTTGGTGAACTCCCGACATACATAACCTTTTATCCCGCTGTAATGTTCACCGGCCTCGTCGGCGGCTTCTGGCCGGGCGTGTCAGCCACCGCCCTCGCTACGGTCGCGGCAGACTACTGGGCCATAGCGCCACTGCACAGTCTTGCCGTCACCAGCACCGCCGACGTTATCGGCCTCATCCTTTTCTGTCTCATGGGACTGTTCATGAGTTACGTCGCCCACCGCAACCGTCGCAACAAACGGGATGCGGAATTCCTCAAGATACAGGCCATGAGGGCTGCCGCCATAGAGTCCTCCGCCGATGCCATCATCGGCGAATCCCTCGACGGGACGATCCTCAGTTGGAATGTCGGCGCCGAACGTCTCTTCGGATACACCGCCGCCGAGGCTGTCGGCCGCTCCGTCTCCCTACTGATGCCCGAAAGCAACTTTCCCGCACTCGCCGAGCATCTCTCTGAGTTGCTGACAGGCAAAACCATTCGGGGCCGCGAGGTCGAGCGCCTCCGCCAGGACGGCTCCCGCGTCCATGTCGCCATTGTCATAGCGCCAGTCAGGGACGACGCCGGCCGCGTCATCGGCGTGACCAAAATCGCCCACGACATCTCCGACGTCAAACGCATCCAGGAGGACCTCAAGGCCGCCCTCCGCTCCGCTGAGGCTGCCCAGACCGCCGCCCAGCAGGCCAACCAGGCCAAGGATTATTTCCTCGCCATCCTCAGTCACGAGCTCCGCACTCCTCTCACCCCCGTACTCACTCTCGCCACGATGCTGAAACGGGATAAGCATTTGCCCCCCGAATACCGCCATGACGTCGAGATGATCCTCCGCAACTCCCAACTCGAGGCCCGCCTTATCGATGATCTTCTCGACGTCACCCGTATCGTACGCGGCAAGCTCGAACTCGACCTCCGCGCAACGCCGCTCTGCCAGATCATCCATGGCGCCGTTGAGATCTGTACCCCCGACATCGAGGCCCGCCGCATCCATTTCGGCGTCGATATCGGCCCCGATGCTCCCTATGTGATTCGTGCCGACTCGGCGCGCCTCCAGCAGGTCTTCTGGAACCTGATCCGCAACTCCATCAAATTCACGCCCCAGGGCGGTTGCATAGGAATACGCTGCCGCGCCAATTCCCACGGCTCCGTCATCGCCGAGGTCACCGACAGCGGCCAGGGCATTGACCCCGGGCTCCTGCCCCACATTTTCAACGCTTTCGAGCAGGGCGGCCGCCAGACCACCCGTAAGTTCGGCGGCATGGGCCTCGGCCTCACCATCTGCAAAGGAGTTGTCGAACAACACGGCGGCAAGATCGAGGCCCACAGTGACGGCCAGGGCAAAGGCGCCACTTTCCGCATCACCCTTCCCCTCCTTGTCAACGCCGCCGCCGAACAACCACCGGGCGACCGCCCGACTGCCTCCAACCGCTCAACCACGACACCGCGACAAGCCATCTTGCTGGTCGAGGACCACGGCGATACCGCCAAGATCATGGTCCGGCTTCTCCATATGAATGGCCATCACGTTGAGACCGCCGGCGACGTCGCCACCGCCTTGAAACTCGCTTCCTCCCGGCGTTTCCATCTCCTCATCAGCGACCTGGGCCTCCCTGACGGCAGTGGCGTGGATCTGATCCGCGCTCTCCGGCAGCAAGGCCACGAGATGCCTGCCATCGCCATCTCAGGCTACGGTCAGGAGCAGGACATCCAATTCACCAGCGCGGCTGGCTTCGCCGCCCACCTCACCAAACCCGTCGATGTCGACCACCTCTACGACACCATCGCCGCCTTGGCCGCCGCCCAGATCCAGGTCGCTGGCGTGACACATCCCCGGTTGTAGCCATTACAACCCAAGTTGTGGATATCAACTCGTCCCGGGCTTTCTCCAAGGCCCGCTGGAAGCGGGCTGGGTCCATCGTGTCCTGCCGGTGAATGACGTGGAACAAATTCCGCAGCCCCTCCAGTACCCGTTGCCCGTAGTTTCGCGTCACTGCGTCCGGCAGGGTGGTCAGGAATTTCACGTCGCGGATGAGGTGGGCCAGACAAAACTGTATGGCCACATGGAAGTCTCCCATGTACTTGCGGTAGGCCGAGAAGTAGTCACAGCCCAGAACCCCCTCGAACTCCCGGCCCAGCACCTCGATCAAGACCTCCGAACCTCGCGAGGCGTCGATCTTGAATAAGGTGTACAACTCTGCCCGGAAGCACCAGGTCCACAAGGGCTTGCCCTTCTCCTTGTGTCCGGTCTCGTCCACGTTCAGATGGTCTTCGCCCGGCAAGATCGCCAGCAGTTGCTGGTAGGCACAATCCATTGCCGCCGTGGCCTTATTGGTCAGATTTACCAGTTGTCCCCGCGAGATCGTGATTTTCAGCACGTCGCGGAAGAACCTGCGGATCGTAGAGAACGAGGCATGGCACACCCCTTTGAGATAGGCGGCCAGGGCGGTCAACTCCGGCCCGATCAGCCCGCTCCGCTCCACCTGCGGCGGCATGGGGGCATAGTGGACCCTGCCGCAACGCCGGCAGTAGCAAGCCACGGCCCGATGTTCCACTACCTCGACGGGCCGCGGCAGCAGTTCGACTTGCTGCAGGACCTGCACCGGCACCGTAGCTGGCTGGACCTTACCGCCACAAATGGGGCACTCTGTCAGTTGGTAGGTATCCACCCGATCAATCTGCTCGGAGGCGAAGGGTTGACGCAGGTGACGGGGATGGCCCTCCTGGCCGCCGATGTGGCCTTTGCCGCCTCCAGGGCCCGGTGGCTTGGGCGGCTTGACGATGTCACTGGATGGCGGTTTGGAGGAATTGGAAGAGTTCTTCAAGAGACGAGCCACCTGAGCGGTTAGTTCTGCGACTTTCTGCTCCAACTCTGCGATGCGTTGCTGGTAGGCTTGTTCGGTGCGGGCGTCCATGCGGTTGAGTGATCCGACAGGACACTTATCGGACTGACAGCACGGAAACCTACAGTCATCGTGATCGCTGTTTAAGGAGGAATTCCCTTGCAGTATGCAAGGACCGACGTACACTGCTTCGGCGTCAGGCTTGCGAAAAGTCTGAACGGCTAAGGGCCGGGCCGTGAACGGCTACGTTATTTGTTAGGCATACTCGCCACCTCTTACGGATACCATGCGCCATGACTCAAACAACCTACCCCACCCCCGACGCCGCGACACCCGTCCCCGCGTCTCCCTCCTCCACGCCCCACGACCCGCCGCCCACCGCCCCCTAACCCATCCTCGATCGTGAAACCGACCTCGCCGACGATTTGTTCATCGATTTCTGCGACTCCGCACTTCCCCAACCCATCCAATGGCTCTGGCCTTCCTGGATTCCTTACGGGAAACTCACCATCCTCGCCGGAGAATTCGGCGTCGGCAAAAGCACCCTCGCCCTCAACATCGCCGCCCTACTTGCCAGCCACGCCACCTGGCCAGACCATCCCGACTACACCGGCGCACCGCCCTCTACCTTGGAAAATGCGCCCAACTCTGCAAAGTCTGCATAAGAATCTATCTCAGAACCCAATGGCCCACCTGCTTCGTTGTCAGACCTCAACGTATCGTCCACTGTCAGATACGCTTCGATCCTCCGCCTCGCATCTGGGCCATTCCCGACCCATCGCGGAGTCATTGGGTTCTGAGATAGATTCTAAGTCTGAGAAATCACCTCAAAAACGCCACTTCGTATCAACCAATTGCCTGAATATGGGAGACATAGGAAACCTGGAAAAAAACGCAACCACGATGCCACCGCATCACCAGGGAGGTGGCAATTGCCCTGCATTATTGTATGCTCTCACGAGCATGGTCAACTTGACCCGCCATACCCCCATACTACTACGGAGAAGGACCTATGAAATTTGATACCGGCAATACGGCTTTCATGCTGGTCGCCACCAGCCTGGTCATGCTCATGACCCCGGGCTTGGCTTTCTTTTACGGGGGACTGGTGGGACGCAAAAACGTCCTCGCCATCATGATCCAGAGCTTCGTATCCATGGGCGTGACCACAGTCATCTGGTTCGCTTTTGGCTATTCCCTCTGCTTCAGCGGCGGCGAAGGCCAGGTAATCGGCAACCTGCACATGGCCTTCCTCCGCAACATCCACCCCATGGATGCCTATAGCGGATCAGTGACCATCCCCCTTCTGGTGTTCATCGCTTACCAGATGATGTTCGCGCAAATCACCCCCGCCCTTATCACCGGAGCATTTGCCAACCGCGTCCAGTTCAAAGCTTACCTGGTGTTCCTGGTTATGTGGCTGACGTTCGTGTATTTCCCGCTGGTACACATGGTCTGGGGCAACGGACTGCTGGCCCAATGGGGCGTGCTGGACTTCGCCGGAGGAATCGTCGTGCATGCCTCGGCGGGATTCGCCGCCCTGGCCTCGGTGCTGTTCGTGGGCCGGCGGCGTACGCTCGAGCACGGCCCCCACTCCATTCCGCTGGTGGCGCTGGGAACGGGACTGCTGTGGTTTGGCTGGTATGGCTTCAACGCTGGCAGCCAACTGCGCGTCGATTCGGTGACCGGACTGGCTTTCCTGAACACCGACGTCGCGGCGTCGTTCGCCGCCATCGTGTGGCTGATCCTGGCCTGGATCTTCGAGAAAAAACCCAAGTTTTTGGGACTGCTTACCGGCTCGATCGCCGGGCTGGCGGCCGTGACGCCCGCCGCCGGATATATCAGCACGACCAACGCGGCCCTGATCGGAATCGTGGCCAGCGTAATCTGCTACTGCGCCATCAACCTCAAGAATCGCCTGCATTGGGATGACGCCCTGGACGTCTGGGGCGTTCACGGCGTGGGCGGATGCCTGGGGGTGGTCTGCCTGGGCATGTTCGCCAACAAAGCCTTCAACTCGGACGGCGCCGACGGTCTTTTGCTCGGTGGCGTTTCCTTCTTCTTCAAGGAAGTGGCGGCCATGGCCGGAGCGGCAATATATGCCTTCCTGTTTACCTACGCGATGTTGTGGCTGATCAACCGGGTAACCCTGGTTAATGTCTCCTCCGCCGAGGAAGAGCAGGGCCTCGATGAGGCCCTGCATGGCGAACTGGCCTATGGATGAATAGCCCAGGCCTGTAAAGACCATCCCCAGCCCTCACCCTTGCCATGCCCGCAATGCCCAGGCGTGGGAAACCCGGCGTGGATGGGCGTAGGATGTGGGGAAATGGACGCCATCCAGCCTAAGACCAATACCGATGCGGAGCGGCAACGACCCCCGGCGCGTGCGGCGTTGGAGATCGTGGGGATGGACTGCGCCAGTTGCGTGGCACATGTGGAGAACGCGGCGCGCAAAGTCAAAGGAGTGCTGGGATGCCGGACGAGTCTGGCCCGGGGACGAGCCATCGTGCAATATGATCCGGCCCTCACCAGCCCGTCGCAAGTGGCCAAGGCCATAACCGCCGCCGGGTATAAGACGCTGGAAGAAAAGGAGGCGGGCGAACAAGGGGAAGAGGCAAGAATGCTCCGGCGTCGGAAAGAGGCGCGGGTGTGGCTGGGGCGGGCGGCGCGGGGAATAACCCTGTGGCTGCCATTGGAAATCATCCACTGGATACTGCGGGCCAGAGGCGGGCATGGAGGACATGAGGCCATGAACTGGGTGGCGCTGGGGACCAGCACGATGGCCATGGTGTTGGTCGCATGGGGATTTTACGCATCGGCGTTCAAGGCGCTGCGCCGTGGAACCAGCAATATGGACACGCTCATCGCCATGGGGGCCGGCGTGGCCTATGGCTATAGCCTGACGGCGTTTATGGGATACATCATGGGATGGTGGCAAGAGCTGCCCGAGGTGTACTTCATGGAAGCCACGGGGCTGCTGGCCATCATAAGCACGGGACATTGGCTGGAATCACGGGCCCGGGACGCCGCCGGGTCGGCCATACATGGGTTGCTGCAACTGGCGCCGACCTCGGCGCTGAGACTCGATGCCGCTGGACAGGGGCAACCGGTAGCCCTGGCCGACCTGGAAATCGGAGATCGGGTACTGGTGCGGCCCGGGGACAGAGTGCCGATTGATGGCGTGGTCATGGAAGGCGCATCGCAGGTTGATGAATCGATGATCACCGGAGAAGGAATGCCGGCGCAGCGGACCCGCGGCGACCAGGTCATCGGCGGGACGCAAAACCACGATGGCCGACTGATCATCCGGGCAACGAAGGTGGGTAGCCAGACGGCCCTGGCCCAAATCGTGGAACTGGTGGAAACGGCGCAGTCGAGCAAGCCGCCGGTGCAACGACTGGCCGACCGCATCGCCGCGGTGTTCGTGCCGGCGGTGCTGGCAGTGGCCCTGCTGACAGGGGCGGGATGGTACTTTTATGGACGGGGGGCGGGGTGGGATGCGGCGCGGGTATGGGGGACGCTGGCCCAGAATGTATGTAGCGTGCTTATCATCGCCTGCCCGTGCGCCCTGGGACTGGCCTTGCCGGCGGCTATCATGGTGGGTACCGGACGGGGAGCCAGACGGGGAATACTCATACGGGACCTCGATGCCTTGCAGAAGGCCCAGCATGTCAAAGTGGTGGTCTTGGACAAGACGGGGACGATAACGCGCGGAAAACCCGCGGTGGCGAGGATCGTGCCCACGGCCGCAATAGGCGCCGACGAAATGCTGCGCCTGGCGGCAAGCGTGGAGCAGTACAGCGAACACCCACTGGCCAAAGCGATTGTGAACGCGGCGGAGGCGCGGGGGCTGGAATTGGCGTCGCCGGAAAGTTTCCATAGCGAGGCGGGAATGGGAGTGGCGGCGGAAATTATGGGGGCAACAATATGGGTGGGACAGGTGGTCGCAGCAGCGCCCCCACCGCTACCCTCGCTGGAAACGCCGGAACCGAAGGACAGCGGGGAAACGGTTGTACATGTGACCAGGCAGTCGGCCCAGGGGATCGAGATGCTGGGGAAAATCATGCTGGCGGATGAGCTAAAGGAGGATTCGGCGGCGGCCATAAGACAGTTGCATGAAATGGGATTGCAAACGGTACTGCTGACGGGAGACCAGGCCCGAGCGGCAAACGCCGTGGCCAGGATGGTTGGCATCGAGCAGGTGGTGGCGGGAGTCAAACCAGCTCAGAAGGCCGCGTTGATCGCGCGGTTGCAGGCCGGCATGGATGCTGCGCCGGCGGCACGCGCTACCGGCTCCGGCGGCACGGGGGCCAAACCGCCCAGATCGAAGACGGTGGCTATGGTCGGGGACGGGATCAATGATGCGCCGGCGCTGGCCCAGGCGGACCTGGGCATCGCGGTTGGTTCAGGATCGGACATAGCCAAGGAGACAGGGAGCATCGTGCTGGTTAGCAACAGCCTTATGGGTGTCGCCGTGGCCATACGGCTGTCATGGGCAACGATGCGGATAATAAAACAGAACCTGTTTCTGGCGTTCATCTATAACGTGCTGGCCATACCACTGGCGGCCATGGGATGCCTCAATCCACTGCTGGCGGCGGCGGCGATGGGGCTGTCGGATATATGTGTAATCGGCAATTCTCTGAGGCTGAGGTGGGTACGCGTGGATTGAGAATATACCGCACGAAAACAAACCGAAATCGGCGGAGGAAAATGTTCGTGCCCGCCACTTGACTCCGCCCCCCGGGGTCGCTTCAATACCGCCGCCTTGATCACCTGATGGATGATTTTCAGAAACAGAAGCATTTGGCGATTGACAGATACCGTCTTTGCGAGTTTCATACGCGCCGGCAATGATCGCCAACCGGACCGTGACGGAAATTTCGGCCGGCCCGGCCGGCAACGCAGTACCATCTAGTCTCTTACGGGAACGCATCATGACAACTTCACAACACCACAATCGTATCGCCGCCCTGCTGCAAAACCAACCCGCGACCAAAGCCACAACCGGAACCACGGAGTTGTCGGCCAGCCTCCCCATGGATGTCATGGAGACTCTGGGCCTGAGGCCGGCGTTGCTCCTGGCGGACCTCTTGCTGACGGGAAACCGCCGATCGGGCCTGGATGAGCAACTGGGCGCTAGCGTGCTGGGCGCCAAACGCAAACCCCGCGATGAGGATGAGGAAGAAGAGAAAAAGAAGGAAAAGGGGAAGACCGACAGCGATGAGACGGACGAAGAAAAGACTGATGAGGATGAGGAGGTGGCTTTCGACGATGACGAGGAGGAGGAACTGGACGAGGAAGAAGAAGAGTTCGAAGAAGACGATGAGGAAGACGAGGAAGACGACGACGAATTCGACAGCCCCGACGACGATGAGGAAGAGGAAGAAGAGGACGAGGACGACGAGGAGGAAGAGGAAGAAGAGGACGAAGACGACGACTACGACGACGACGATGAAGATGACGACAGCGACGAGGACTTTGAGTAGGCGCTCTCCTGCCGCAATCAGAAGATCATGACACACGGCAGCGGCGGGAGGCGAGAAGACCGAAGAGGCCGATCCCCAGTAGGCACAGACTGCCGGGTTCGGGAGCGGGGGTCAATATAAAGCCAATCTGATTGGAATCGGTATCCAAACCGTAGCCGACGATCTGCCCGACGTCGTTGATGCCTTGGGCATTCTGCAGAGTAATGAGACCGTAGAGCGGATCTTTAGGGGAAATCATGGTATTCAGGTCCACCAGGGCGCCGCTGCCTTCGTAAATGAATGCGCTGAGGCTGTTTTCATCGTCTACGGCTTCGCCGACAACCCAGCCGTAAGGATCGATGGCGTTGCCATAAGTAGTGACGTTGGACCCGGGCAGTGTAGTGGTGCCGCCGGGGAGTGTTCCCAGGTCATGCATGACGCCGCCGGTATAGAGAAAAGCGTCCGTGCCGGTGAGGGTGTCGGCAGAACCGGTGATCTGATCGCTGTTGTTTATAGCGTTGGCGGCGCTGCTGGCCCCGCCCAGCGTGCCAAGATCGGACATCACGCCATTCTTGTAGAGAAAAGCGTGGGAGTCGCCCGAGGCGGTAGTCGATTGCCCAACCACATGGCCGGCATTGTTGATGGC
>Ga0316217_10001184_pt1 | contig 35035 bp, 30 predicted proteins | sample 1anoAmetaG_FD_203633 | JGI IMG/M metagenome (GOLD analysis project Ga0316217, IMG submission 203633) | Freshwater microbial communities from Trout Bog Lake, Wisconsin, USA - 1anoA | ecosystem: Environmental > Aquatic > Freshwater > Lake > Hypolimnion/Profundal zone | place: USA: Wisconsin...
ACCCCAACCCCAACCCCAACCCCAACCCCAACCCCAACCCCAACCCCCAACCCCAACCCCAACCCCAAAATGTTTTATCTTATCATTTAGTCTAATTGACATAATAGTGTTATCTTTGCAATAAATTTAATTTCGCAATAAAAAACCTGCAACTAAAAGGCTGCCTGTCTCAGCATGTCTGAGTCCTAAATGTGCTCCTTTTCTAGCGATTAGCGAAGGTTCTTGCAAAAATAACGAAACAAAAAAGGAAAGTTGCGAAATCTTAATAAATGACTAACTACATCCTTCCAGAACTGTCTTTTTGCTGTCTTTTTATAGATGCGTGTTCCCCCATAATTATTAATTTTATCGGTATAATTACTTAATCAACGATTTTTCAAACCCCATATGGAAGCCATAAAGCGACAAGATTAGCCTTACATCGCCAGCCAACAACATGCACAACTCTCGATGAGCTTTCATTTACCTATTCACGCGCAATTGAACAATAAGTTTGGACCTTCCAAGGCTGTTAACTAACATTACATATACCATCATCTTCCACCTGCGAGAGTCAACCGATCGGAGGGAGGCAGGAGGTTAGCAGATATCAGAGGAATACTTTCGAAAAGCCTTTTTGACAAAGCTGGCAAAAAGAATGAGCTTGATAAATAGAAGGTTAAGGATAGCCATTGTGGCAACAGATTTGATAATTTGCCAATATCCCCTTAAACTGAGGAAAAATCGTCGACTCGCTTGATCAACTTCTTGAGGATGAAAAATATTGCAATTTAGCCGAAGTTAAAAACTAGAGGGGATGTGAAGCTTTTGGTTACATCTGAGGAAGAGACTTCAGTTTTGAATAGCATGGAGACTGGGGAGTTGATCTGCAACTAATAGGTCTAAAAGGATCCGAATGAAGCTCGTTAGTTTCTGGACCAAAAATTTAATAACCTATTGTAGATCAACTTTGCAGAGCAAGGGGACATGAGCCTAGATATAGAGTCAAGATTCGCACTGAGGAGGCATAAAAGAAACAAACAGGATGTTGAGTACGTATAAACCTGCTTAACTGACGACAGAGCTGCAATCCACTAGAAATTGCTCCAAGAGGAAAATCTATACATAAGATAGCAACTAATAAGATTCACCAAGGTAATATAAACTGAAAGGAAGAGAGCCCAAGAATACAAAAGTACGGTTAAAGTGCTCAAGAGAGAAAATGAAAAGGTCAAGTCTTAAAATAGTCAGTTCAAAACCTAGTATTTGCATAGGGAGCAGAGCATCAATCTTCTCTCTCTCTAAAATAATTAGTATTTGAAGGAGGTTTTAAAGTGCACGGAAGAGAAGAATCTACTTTAGAGAAAGTTGGAAACTCTTCTAAGGTAGTATGAGATACTACTCTGCAAACTACAATAATCCTAACACAAATAAAGGCGAATGTAGTAAATCATGGACGAATGCGGCAAATAAAAATAGCTTTTTCTGGATTAACTTCGGTAAAAAGACAAAGAAATTCTTGAGCTGAATGAGATCATTCACGAACTAAGAGTCAGGATCTCAACCCAAGCAGGCAAAAACGAATAGCTACATTGTTCGAGAGTTGACGTAAGCATTGATAGCAATAGTGCGAGGTCGGAAGACAACAGTTGTGGGGAATAGGGGATGAAGATGACCAGCAGCATTTGTCTGTCATTGGCTGAAGCCTAAAGTCTCAAAAACATTATCTAGGAGAAATAACAGAGTTTTCACCACGAGATATAAAGCTTAAAGATCCTCAATAGCCAAAATGAGCAAAAGTACTAAAAGATCATCGAAGAATTGAAACAAAGCCTAGTGTTGATGTAGCAAACAAAAATAGCCTAAATCGAACAAATAAAACAGTCCTACAACGCGGAGATAGAGAAGCTGAAAGTATTGGTTGAGCGTAATAGTACTGTGATGAGCAAACAGATCATCGATTAGCAAGAGAGAAAGAGTTTACTGATCAATCAAATTAAATTGCTTGAGGAGAGGCTGGAGGAGAATTTGAAGGAAGAAGACGAGGAGCTCGAAGAGTTACTGTAAAATTGTGTGAACTAGCTTGAAAAAGAAAGACATACAAATTTTCTGTTACTTGAAGAGTACTCTGAGGAAAAAAGAGCCAACCATTTGATGAGAGAAGAAATCGAAAGGCTGAAATCATTCTTCAACAGGGAGACCAACGAACTCTACGTTATTTAAGAAGCCGAAGGGAAAAGCTAAATTAATTGATTGCGTTATTTATTTTAGAAAAGCATGGAACTCTCTCATACAAACCTACATATATCTGTTTTTTTTTAATTATGATGGTTAGTAACTTGCTGTAGTTGCTAAAGCCAACGTATTGGTGATATTTTCAAGCAGATATGGTGTGATTTAGGATATAATTTGTTTGATAATATTTTCAATGTTCTTAAATAAATGTGTAAGAAGCTATCAATTTTGTTCATTTTGTTAGTTGCCTTTGGGAAAGTAAAATTGATTGTTGACTAGACTTGCATCATACGCACTAAAGGTTGGTACACTGACGTAATATGGGGAAAAAGTAGGGGTAATTACATACCATGGTGAGAAGGGTTGAGCCAATTAGAAAGCGGCAGAGGTCTGAGGAACGTTTTTGACGTCGTTTTCGTCATCTTTGATAAACTGATCGATTTAAGCATTGAGTTGGAGTTCACGTTTGATTGATATTTCAAATTTGTGACTTTAATCGCTTGGTTTCTACTATGTTTTTACAATTTGGGCCTATTTCTTTTTTTAAAGCTCTCCATTTTCTTTTTTAATGTACCTCTGAGCGCACTGGGGGTCTAAAAAGGTTTTAAGCAGAGAGAACTCATTGCTTATTTGGGGGTAGAGCTTCTTTTGCCTTGAGATCAAGGTTTTGAACCTGTTTTTGACCATATGTTCTGTTCTAGAACCACCCAACTTCTTGGAAACAAGAGACCACTTTTTGCCCTCATTAATGAACATTTTGGCAAGTTCTCTATCCTACTAATGCTCCCACTCACCACTAAGTTACGAAACAGATACTGTTTTTTATTGGGGTCAAGGTGGTTGAGCCATCTCTCCCTGCACTGTTTTCCAGTCCTGAAATATCTCTGCTCGGAAAGCTAATAGAGCTTTCTGGCATATTCATTCCACTTGCTGCCGATTTCTTCATTTTCTCTGGATAGTTTGTCAATTACTGCACTATGCCCATCAGCAACTGTTATTCCTCGGCCTACCAGGTGGGTTTGTTGGTCGATTCTTCGATTAGCTTTTTGCCCTCGTATTCCAGGGTTATTCGTTGCTTGAATTAAAAAACTTCACAGATTAGATTCCATTCTTTTTGGGTCTGAGTTATTTTTTTGTTACGAAGTCTTTGATGTTGATTTCGTTGGCGCAGCTGATTGCCACAAAAAACCAATATAGAGCTTTGAGTTAGTTTTAGAGCCAGCGCTAAGCTTTATCAGTGTCGCGTCTTTGGTAACTGTATGAAAAAATGATTTACATGGCCCTGAATCTGGTGAGTGAAGCCCGAAAGCGAAGAGGCGTAAAGGCATTAATGATCTAAGCGTGTATATTGTTGGTTTTGCACGTTTTGCGCATAGATTCCTTCCAGGAGAGCTTGCCCTAAAGTAAGACCAAAACCTATTCCATGCCAAATGATTTTTTAAAATAAAAATATATGAAAACAATCCTAAAAGAATGAAACACTTAAACTTCTCTCCAAAGGAAAACACAAGCAGAAACCTTCATCTCCTCCCCAAGGCATCTCAGATTTTATATGAGTGAAAATATAATCCTAAACCTAAACTCACCAAGGAAAAAGTTCCAACCCCATTTTGGCACGCCAAACATCAAAACACCTCATCTATCTTGACACCACAGTTTTAGGCAACTGTATTGTTTTTGAAGGTTTTAACTTACCTACATATTTACCCGTTTCACTGCTCCACAAAATATCGTCTTTCCACTTCTTATCTGGTCAGGCAGAGTCCATCCCAAAAGTGCGTTGCTTCCAGGCTTCTCTAAAGTTGGTGAGGTGGGTTAGGGCTGGTTAGATAAAAAAAAGACGTACTGAGACTCGAACTCAGATTTATGGATTCAAAGCCCACTGTGATACCATTACACGATACGTCCTAACATAAACTTCAGCTATGCAGAACCACTTTGTTTGACCATTTATCATTATTTTCAATTTGTTTATTAATCATGATTATACTACGAATCGTTGGGCAGGCTCTACGATCTTAGACACTAAATCGCTCTTTTGGTGATTTGTTGTAGGTGTTTTCTCTTTTTTAACAAGCCTTTATTGTGTTGCATCAGTAATTGAATAGAAAGAGATCGAAACTATCGGCATCATCGTTAGACTTACTTTTTCGCAGTTGCTATTTGATGCCAAAACATTTAAATGCTTACTTCTTGGCTTCCAATCATCGTAAAGTAAAGATTCATGCTTGTAAAAGGCAAATTCCCCTTTTTCTCCTGTTTTTTGAAAGCCTTCTCTTCCGATCTGACGCACTTCCACATCATAAAAGGTATCAAACCTAAAAAATTTACTCTAGAGACGACAAACTGAAAGTGTAGGAGTAAAGAAATAGAAACAAGGCGGCTTGAAGTATTTGAGCTGAGGTAGGAATCTCAAAACAAGCTAAGCTACCAACCAAAAAGATTCAACCCTGATTTTGATCTCTATTGGAATATTCCATCAGCTTACCAATGCTCAGCATTAGCCTCCCACGAGAATATAAATCTTTAGAAACAATGCTTGGGGGGGATAGAGTTATGAATTTTTGCGAAGATACTGATAATACTAATAATGGGCTTCATTCAACCCACTTATCCAATATTAAACTTTAACTCAACCCCACTAAATCACGATTTTGTTGAATGGCTACATGTAATGCCAGATGTGAAGTTCAGGCTAAATATCACTTTACTGTTTCCGGTAGTTGGAGGCCTACTAATACCGACTATGATGAAGTAATTAATCAAAATTATAATAGGCCCTATCTAAGTTTAAATGATGATAACGTCATTTGGGCATAATCAGCGACAAACCAAAAGCAAAGGTGTTAAAGAGTATCCTCTATTTGCCGATAGAGGGGAGATAGATTTGAGCCTATACCACCACAAAATAAAGAAGGATGCGTCCAGCCAAAGCACTAGCATTTCCGAGGGCAGAGTGCCTCCAAATTAAATTCTATATCAATTCAGCTAGTCCAAATTAAAGCTTTTCGAATAAACTGCATTATATCAATTTTATAGAAGAGAAGAACATGGGCCAGCAGCAATTCGCGTAGCTCAAACGCCGGTTTCTGGAGGCTGAGCAGCCGCACCCACTCCACCCCCCGACTCCCTATCAACTTGTCAACTAGCTCCAGAACTATGCATCCGAACTCACCGATAATAACCTCACCTACACCCAGCTCAAACACCATCTCTTGGAATACTTCAATCTCCAGCTCGAAAGCGGCAATGCGAACAATTCAAGGAGACGCAGCTACTAGCTCATACAAATTTAGCAGCTGTCGATGGAAAAAAACCGGCTTAGATCGAAGTCTTTCAGTCGGTAGTGTATGGCGCTTGAAGACAAAATGCAGTGGCTGCAGGTATTGTGCCTTTTATTTAGGAAATCTAGGAGTTAGTCCAGCGCAACATCACTGATATTATGGCGAATCAAAAATCTTATAACATTCTCCAAAGCTTCAGAAAACTAATTCTCAATTTATTCAAAATTGATAACCTTTTTCTCTGCGCTATTCGTCCTTAGGGGCAACTCTAATTTCACGATTTCAAAGCAAACTAAATCAGAAAGGTGAGGGAAACTGAGCCTTATAAAAAAATTGGACCAATTATAAAATAAAGTTCAACTGCAATGGTTTCATTATAACTTTTGTAACTTTTCGGTCTCAATGAGACAACAAGTGCGAAAGAGCTCTTCAGATGGGGCGTGTGTAAAGAAGAAACTGAAATAAATTTGCTCTATGTCTGGAAAAATCATCCGAACAGCCAAATCAGCCATTTAAGTGTCAAAATGATGAAAGAAATAGCAAATCTAGCCATGCTTTCTTCAGTTTAGCACTCGCCTAATTTCATCCAAAATTATTCCAGAGACCTACTTCACTTACTAGAGCTTTGCGTATATTAGAGCTAGGCAGAGATTTGTAATGCTTTGGGGTTAGGGTTCACAAATCTTTAGGAACTGTATACAAATTTGATCAACAACTGTGAAAAAGCATTTTTGGCTTGCGTTTGTTCTTACAAGCAAATACAGTACTAACTGCTGGAAAACATAAGAACCTACAAAAAGTACTTGTTTGAAGATGACAAAATTTACATGGATTTCAATGAGACTGCCTAGCTCACCTTCATATCGAATAATTTCAAACATCCTCTCACCTAAGATTTCACAAAGATAGCTGATAATTAAAAGTACTACCTTGAAAAGATTTTCTAAAACTATCAGCCAATAAACGATTTCCTCAAGAAGGCAGTGCTCAAGAAAATCAAAGGCAACAAGCTCTATTCGCTGGACTTCTAGACGAAGGCAAGGGTTAGGTATGATGAAGATGGGAGGATCATTCGTCTGAATGTTATTATCTAGGATAATGATGGCTCTAGCAGCAGCAGTAGTTCTAACGTTTATTGTTCGTCTTCCACTAAGATCCTTTCGGAGTAAAGCTAAAAAGACAGTGAGAAGGATCTGCCCGAGTTGTAGCAAGTGCTAACGATAAAAGGAAGACGTCCTTCTATCCTTGTTCGCAACTTGTAAAAGTCCAATCCTGGCATCATAAATTAGGGTTGGATTAATCTTTTCATCAAAGACCATCACATGGCTGTCCGCAAAAATGATTTGAAACGAGACAAACTGGTCAAAACTAATACCAAACGCTCATTTTCACTCAACCATGCAAAGAATCTTGAAAGTCAAGAAGCTGTAACACAAACGGGTGTGAATATTTAAAGCACTGATTTGAACTTGCTCCAGCTCGAGGAAGAGCAACTGTAACCCTTAGTGTTGCAGGTTTTCAGAAAACTTGAGTATTTTCATACCCCCTATGTCAAAAAGCCTTAGTTTTAGAATTTCATTCGTGACGTCCACAAAGGCTACCAAATGCACAACAATCCTTTCCACAACTTTACTCACGGAGTGAATGGTAATTCTTGTGTAACATAGTTATGCACACCTGCTACTTGCTATCTCAGGCGACTAGAATCAAGCAGGTTTTGACTCCTTTCAAACTTTTTAGCGTTGTTCTCAGTGGACTTTGCCATGACGTGGGGCATACTGGATTTACCAATTTGTTCGAGATTGCCAGCAACTCGAAAAAAGCAATCACTTATAACGACACTTCAGTACTTCATCTTTTATTCAGCCTCTGTAAAATTTTCACGCCTCTTATACCTTTTAGCTCCTTAGTAAGCCCGAAAACAACTTCCTCAAAGGTTTATCACCTTAAGAACTGAAATAATTCCGGAAATCTGTCATTAATAACATCCTATTCACGGATATCAAAGAGCACTTTCCCCTTCTTAAAAAGTTCAATGGACTTATCAAAGACGAAGTTCCCAAAAATGACGAATACGTTAACATTTTAACCTCCATGATTGTTCATAGTGCTGATTTCGGAGGCTCAACCAAAGACTTTGAAATATGTAAAGCTTGGTCATTGAAAGTAAACCTTTAATTCAGCAATCAGTACAAAATGGAGGGGGAACTTGGTTTGCCCCAAACACCCTTCATGAAGGATCTCACCAATATCACTATACTTTCTAAAAACGAGGCAGGATTTCTGAAGGTTATCGTATTTCCACTTTACTAGGCTCTGGACCAATTCTGTGAAAATGATTCAAAAGTGCGAAAACTACGCTAATACGCATAGAATAACATTAAAAAGTGGTAGGAGATCCATGTGGACTCGATTAAAAGCCAGTGGTATTCCAGATAAAGGGATGACTATACCAAAGACGAAATTGTATAAGATGAATGACTCATAATTTTTGATTATATATGCAAAATATCAATGGTAAGAGCGATTATCAAACTTAGAATTCTACTTATTTGACTGAATACAGGTGTTCAAGTGACAATCTAGGTCTCTTGAGTGCCTTTGTAGATTAATTTTGATGGAGCTTAGCGGGCCTTGATTATAGGAGGTATAGTTTGGATTTTTTCTTTAATTAAAGAGGGGGTGCTTTTCAGTTGAATACCTTTCTAAATTGTGGTTCTGGGCAAAAGTTTACTATGATGATTGTGAGTAGTAGGATTGAACATTGGCTCTTTCAAGGATCTTTGAGAACTATTTTTTAGGAATGTAGACATTCAGTGTGCTTTAGAAGCTGAAGCCTTAAACTTTGCTCTAAAAGTATTTGATCTTTTAGTGATATTGCTGTATAATTTCTACAAACTTCTAAAAGGGCAAACTTTCGACTATATCATCGTAGTTATTGCTGATTTCCTTTACATATCTCTCTATTGCCTTTTGCATCTCTTGAATATCACTTTGATGCGAAAGTAAAGACTCCATAATGAGTTGCTGAGCTGAGACCAGATTGTCCTTTAGCTCTCTCTCTTTTTCATCAAAATCTTATCTCATTTTCTAAAACGAAACTTCGATATAGCTCAGTTGTTTGTTGAAGTTTTATTCTCTGTGTACAATTTAGTTTAAAGTATATTTACCCCTTCCCTAAAGCTTCAGACTAAAGTCGATTATTTTTCTTTGGAAGCCTTACAACTCGTTCTTCTTCTCCTCTTCAACTGAATAGCGACAGAAATACTTAATTATTCGTTTTATTCGTTCTAATTTCGAAGGAGATAGCATGTTGTGCAATATCTGCATTTGCTAGGGATGTTGCTTATGTAAGTTGCTTGGCGATCTGGATGCTCTTGACAACAAATTATGTGTTCCTGACTCTCGTTATGCTTGTCTTGAGTGGGTTTAAGGGTGACCTGGGCTTTAAAGATTTTGGGAGTAGGTGGGTTGGTGGGCAGAATTGAGTTAAGTTTACGTCTAGACATGGACTTGTTTTTTCGCTTGTACTCTTCAAGATTGGGAGTGAGGGGAACTTTGGCTTTATTAAATTGCATAAAGTTCATTGGTATAACGAATATTGATTCAATTGCAAACCACTTTCCATACAAACAATATAAGCACTCTATTTATCAAAATAGTTACTAAAAACTATGCGAATCCAAGGGTGAGGAAAGATGTTATAGATATGAGAAAGAGGAGTGAAGTGAAGGTGATTCCGCTTTTTGTGGGATTTGATTTTGAAATTAACTTTTGAGGGGAGGATGGATTTGGAATAATACTAGATAGAATTAAACAGTCTATTAGTTATAAACCACTCTCGAATGCCTAAAAAGATCAACTCTGCGCATTAGGTTCTTGCCAGTCAGCAACTCCTCAGGAAAGCCTCACTTAAGCTGGAAAAGCATCTCTTTAATACCCACGCTCAAAGCATCAACAGCCTCATCGAGGTTTCCCATCAGAATATTTCTTACTCCACCTATGAGAAATGCAAAGATTTGCTTCGATAAATCAAGAAATAAGCCCTTTTGTCGGCAGTTCCCAAATCTACGGCTTAGGTTTCTTAAGATTCCAATGATTTGCAGGAAGAGATAAAAAAGAAAGAGAGATTTCCTACTTAATTTACAGAAATGTTGGATCGTTCTGAGGGTTCTTATGAGCGCACATCGTTAATTATGCGCACTTTATCTCTGCGCTAAAAATACGGACACTTGTTGGGCGAAGTGTAGGCATAATAGCAAAAAATAGATTAAAACCTTTCAGAAGAGTAGTAACAAGCTTTGAAGAGGATAAAAGCCCTGTACAGGCACTACAAAGTGAGCAACATGTTTAAGAAAAACGTATACAAAAAGATAAAGAAAGGTTTGGTCGAAAAGTTGATTAGAAAGGGCTTCATTCGATAGTACAAAGATATACTCACTCTTAAAACTTGATCATTGTTTTATATTGATTTGTCATGGAAATTGAGATCTTTCATTATTTACTATGAATTGCTTCAGTTTGAATGCAGTTTTGATAAAAATTGCAAATATTTCTTCAGGTATAAGTTTACTCTTCAAAGACTAGATGGTGTGCCCATAATTAGTGATTTTGGTGACAATTAATAAAATTCGATACCTTTGCAAAAAAGGAATGTTCAATTGATTATTTCTAAGTTATAATTTCTATATCTATGCTCAAAAATCCAAAGCAGGCCCAAAATTTACCTCTGCAATCATATAAAATAGACCATTCCCACCTCCAGACAAAGATAAACGAGCTGGAGTAGCTAAAGAGTGAGCTCAAAAGCACTCTCAGCCGAAGCAGGTAGGATCAAAATGGCTATCTTAATGAGATAAATCAGCTGAAAAAGGAAAACGAGATGTACATAAGTTTATGACTTAGGCTCAAAAACTAGATCGTGAAACTGTAGTTCACAAAAAAGTCACAATCCATGCTCATCGAGCAACTCGAAAAGAATCTAGAACAGCTGCAAAATAATCTCTACGACACTCAAATCTAGCTTGAGGAGTAGAGATCGAAACGAATAGAGGTTTAGAAATAGTTGGAATTAAAGCTGAAACAAATGAAGGCTGACAAAGAGGAGATTGTCAATCATTATGAAGGATAGCTTTTGAAAATCTCTAAAGTTGTTTAAGTCAACAATACGAGCTAACTCAAGCAAATATTCAATCGGGCTGCTTCGAACTAAGAAAGCAGGTCTCCTAGAATCCAGCCCCGGGAATCTATGAAAATCAAAAGGATTAAAAAGGCCTCAATCGAAGCTATTCCGAACGCCAACTCTAATTCTGGGATCAAAGAAAAATACTGGATGAGCAACACTATACCCGAAAAGTAAGAGGACAACAGTCTGACAAATGAAGACATTTACCTTGAAATGAGTACTAGTTTTGTCACTTAGTTCGTCAAGTTTATAAGCAGCTGGTCAAGATATAAATAAAGAGTAAGGATCTTTCCAAAATACCGATTATAAGCTCATTCAGTCAGCTGAGGTTTCCGACAATCAACGACGTTCAACGATTTTTCTCAAACTTCCCCTTCGAAATCGCGGAGAAGCAAAGGATAAACCTGATCCATGAGTTTATTGTCAAAGAGATAGAACGAAAAGGCTACCAGTCAACAGGAAAAGAGATAGTTAAAGAGATCACAGCTTCTTTGGAAGAAATTGAGGGCTAAAAAGAGATGAGTTTAGTCTCAGGGAATTCTTCAGCCTATCTCAATGATAGCACTTTGTCGATTGGGATAAAAAATGATGGGCCGCGTAGAATAAGCAAGCCACAGGTGATTGCTGCTTTGTAGTACGTAGGAGTGTCGAAAGGAACCATTTAATAATAGTCGTCTTTTCAAAGTGGTGAGAGTTAGTTATATTGATACTTTTTAATCCGCTTTATTATATCTACTGTGAGTAGGCTCTAATAAGAAATCTATCTACATTCCGATTGTTTCTGGAAACTTTCCAAGATAATTTTTATGTTTTTATCTAAAAGGGCTTTGAAAAGTGAACATTTCATATAGATTTCAAATATGGAGAGCTTTTACAACAATAAAAGCAAATAATTCTAATTTTATTTATTTGAAGACTGCAAGCTAGTGAAAAAGTAAGGTTTAAAATATGTCTCCAGGTTTTAGCCCCAAAATTTGGTTAGCTTTGGCTCAAATCGTTAAGCCTTGCTCTTAAATATCGGTAAATTGATTCAATCTCTTAAATGCTTCCATTATCTTTTATAATATGTTTTTCTATCCCAGTTTTTAAAAATGCCAACAAAAGATTGAATTTTTCACTTTTTATGAGTCCCTTCCCTTGTTTGGCATCATTATTCGTCGATTTTCAAGCATTATCTTTTATTCTTTGACAGAGAAAAGAAGATTTGAAGAATAAAATCTAAAAATATTATTAACTTCGAGAAATAGCAATCTTCAAAGAATGATAAATTCTATTAGAGCCCTCAAGATGAGTTAATAAAGAGTACTAAGGTCAAAAAGAAGCAATCTGTCTAAGCTTTTTAGAATCGGATTATTTTCAGTTATAAAAACGATAGCCAAAATTCAACTATTTCAGGCTTTCTGAGAGTTGGTGATTGAGGAGAATGTCCTTGAGGTAGAAAGCAGCCACAAAAAAAATGATTTCTGTTTAAAGTACTGATTAATTTCGATTGAATTTTTCAGATTATAATTAGAATAATTCCATGCCTAACATGATTATAGCTCAAGTCCTTTACGACCCCTAAAACGTTTAAACTCTCTAAAACATCTTATAGACATACAGAACTTAAATCCAGGCTCATGTCATAGAGACACTCATCTTTACTTTTGAAGAACTCAGAAGAAAGTACTAACTTCTTTCCAAAAAGTAAGTCTTCATAGAGTTAGGTATTAGAAGTGTCTGTAATCGTCTACCGAAGGTTAATGGTTCGAAAATGAGAAGAAAGTTTTCATTACAGTGCTAATTGCTTTTTGCTACTCCAATCAAAGGAAACTAACATAAATAGTAATAATGGATTAATCAAGGCCGACGATTAATGGAGACTTTTGTCTGCAGCTTTCAACAACAAACATATCTTGCTCTTGAAGTATGAGCTTGACTCTATCGAGATTAAGGAATTTAGAGTTAGTTGGAGTCACTTTTAAAAATCATTGCTTCAGTAGCATATCAAGTAGATTTTTTATGATTCAGTGTGCATCCAAAGATCGAATGGGCTTAGGTTTCGCGCTATATTTACTTTAAATCCTTTGGAGCGTGCTTTAAAAGTGCAAAGCAATGCAGGGAGCATTGGTTTAACTATTTGAACAATCGGATAGTTAAAGGTGGATGGGAAGTTGCTTAAGATTTGAAACTTCTGTAAGCAGTACTTGAAAATGGTAAGAAATGGGCCAAGATGGTTATTCTGCTTTAGAATAAGAGAACCTAGCACATGATCAAGAACAGATTTCACTCACTTATGGTTTTGGCCCGCAAGCTGCTTAAGAACAATGCTCCTATAGTGGATTAGAGGTAGATGATTGTTTATTTGAAACAGAAGCTAGAAAACAGGAAAAAACTAGAAAAAACTCATTCCAATCAGATTTCAAATTCGGCCATTCAAGAAAAAAGAGAAACATTTTCTCTTGATTCCAGTAATAAAGATTCACCCAAACAAACTTCGATTTAAGTACGCTTGAATCGATCATTTGACAATAAAAAGAGCTAATTTAGTGATTTCCGATCTGAAAATGACGAATCGGCTTCACCTAAACAACCGGAGTTGGACTAAATAGCATAAAAAATCAAAATTTAGCATATATAAGATTCATAAAACGTTCAGAAAAAAGGAATAAACAGTGGCTATTCTAATTAACTTCATACCTACCAAACTAATCCTCATAATTTAGTATGGATGCTTCCCCCATTTTACCTTGGGCAGCCTTACCCATGCTACTACAAACCAATATGTTCCTATATTTGATATATTTTCTCTCTGATTCGTCTTGACATTTGAATGATTAATCTTTATACTCATATCTTATAAGATACGAAAATAGCTAAACTTTATGGAATATTGTCTAAACCTACTTCAATGTTTAGAAAATGTTGACTCTTTTGGTACAAAAAGTGAGACCAATCACTAAACCCTTGTTAATCAGATTATAATAAGCACTAAAAACAATTCCAATAAACAGTCCTAAAAATGCCAAACTCCCCCAAATATGGGCTTAATTGCTGCTAATCCTCAAATTATAATTAGCATTTGCATATCAAATAAATTTAATTCATGCATTACTCTTTCCACTCCACTCCCACCTGCACTTTCAAATCTCGCAACTAAAGTAACCCTACCTTTATGCAGCCATCACCAAAGCTAACCAACTCAGCTCAGTACCCGGGCCCGCAGATTACAACATCAAGAAACCTTTGCACCAGAATGCAACTATTGCACAAACTACTCAAACGAGAGATCTCTATAAAAAATTTGAGGCCAACCCTGGACCAGGGGCTTACTAAGCTCCATCGCATATAACTGTACCTTTGTAACTAAATCAGGATGGAGTCAAAAGATCAATCAGCAGCAAATTTATTGACTACACTAAGCATACCCCAGGCCCACAGGATTACGACGTCAAGGTGAACCAAGTTCTAAACAAGTCTCCCATCCAAACTTTGGGCAATAAAAGCAAATCCAGTACTCAGATTGTGTTTGATCACAACACTTACAAGCCTGGACCGACTCAATACTAGGGTAAAACTGAGTTTGCACTCAAACATGGTGCCTTCATTGGATCTTCTCACAGGCAGGATCTGACTGAGACCTAAAAAACTCCTGCTCCTAACTTCTATATGTCTGCCTCAGCTGCAGATTTTGCTTCAACTGCCAACCCCAGATGCAAGATAGGCTCCTAGTTTAGAAAAACTGACTTCCAAAGAGGGTAAATCACTCCTGGACCTGCTGGATACAACAAGTCCACCTTCGTTGAAGAGAATGCCTCCAAACATAAAGGATTTTCGTGTAGGAAGAGAGTTACTGACCTGATTGCGCAAGAACTATCCAAAATACCAGCTCCAGGTCAGTACTAATCTCACCTCAAAAACAAAAACACAGCTCCTCGATGCACTACAACCCAGACCAAACGAAAAACTTTTATGGACGATATGCAAGAATTCAAGGTTGAGTTCCCAGGACCTGGGACTCATGATCCTGCGCTTAAAGGCACCAAGTATAGGTCATAGTCGGCCAACATGTTTTCGAAATCTCCTAGGAAACCTCTTGACGAAAACTAAAAAACACCAGGACCTGCTGAGTACTCCAAAGAAAGGAAAAATGTGCTGAACTCAGCTCCTAAATACTCCTCAACTAAGACCATAGCTAAGAACTAGTTTTTGGCTGTGAACCCTTAAAATCCTGGTCCAGGACAATACAATGCAAAGCTCTCACTGGTAAAGCCAGGTCTACCCATTTCATAGGTCCCAAAGTAGAAAAGACCTGACTTCGAAAAGCACAGGCATACTCCCGGACCAGGCTTTTACAATTTGAGAGGAAGATAAGATGGGCCAACTTGGAGGTAAACTTTTTAATATTTAGATTTTCCACTGAAAAGAGAATTGCTTTTACTGACTTGAAAAGCTAATCTAAGAATGGTACACATTATGAGCTGGCTGCGAAGGTTGTTGACCCCCCAAACTATATGAATGTTGACTCAAAGATTAAGTATTCTCCTGGAAACACAGGCATATCAAAATCTTGATTAATAAGGTTTTATGATAGATATATTTTGCCATAGATATACCGTTATTATCAAAATCTTACCTTTTGCCAAACCTTTGCCGCTTTTGCTCTATAATTGTCTCCATGAGAGGCATTGTTAGAGTTTTTTGGCCGGAGAAAAGCTTGATAGTGCTTGCGACCTCATATTCAACAGTGTTTAGCTTGTTTTTGTTTATAAAAGTGAGAACTCTTAATGTCACTATAATAATTTGATGGAGTCGAATTTTGTCACTAAGGAAATAGTTTGGGCGAAGGTGAAAGGCTATCCATGGTGGCCGGCTTAAGTAAACGCAGAAAGACATAGATAGCCAAACTGCCAACCTCCGATAATAACGTCTTTAAGGTGGTATTCATCGCTGAAGACACTCAGTAACCCTTTCTTTACTCAGCGCTTTTCTGAACCCGAAAGATGTCCGAAAATTTATGCAGAATTATGATGAGTGTAGTAAAAAGAAAATGCGAGGGTTGGCTCCCGCTATTGAGGCAGCTGAATAACTTTACAAGAAGCGAATTGAAATCATCTCTAAAACGCCTTCAGTGAGCCAAAACTAGCAGCCCAGCAAACCTAGCAAATCCAGGCAGAGGCCGAATAAGAAAAAGCTGATAAAGAAATCAAACAGCAGAGTAATAAAGGAAGAGAAATCTTAGATTGACTCTGAGTCATCTGAGAGCGACTAGAGAAGTGTGGAGCCAATAGAGAAGGAAGTAAGTTGAGTCGTATGCAGTAGATCATCCAAAATGAAAGCGAGTCGGATTAGCATGTCGAGAATAGTGAGTCAGTAGAGTAGTAGTCTTAGATTTCGGAAGAAAAGTTTATGTGTGAGAGTGAGGAGAAGATTGACAGGAATAAGATCTAGAGTGTTGAGGAGCAGCTTTTGAAGATAGTTTAGGCTGTGAGAGAAGGGACTTACACTTTTAGCCAAGCTGATTACAAAGAATTGTCGACGCTTTTGGCCGAGGAACTGCTTCAAAGCAAAATACTCAACATTCTCAGCTTTATCTCAAGCAAAATGGTTGGCAAAAGTGCCGCTGAATCCCATGTAACCTGTGCCTAATATTCAGGATTTGCGTTGGTTAAACAAACTGAGATAGTAGCTGAAAGAGAAGACCTTGGAATACTTATACGACACAAGCTACTACGACCAGTATTTGAAGCTGATCCAAAAGAATAAGAAAAACAGGAACGAGTATTAAGGAAAGTTGACTTCCTACCTTAAAAACCAATATAGGATCAAGAAGGAGCTGTCAGTCATTTTTGCCAGTCGGTTAGTAGCGGAAATCAATAATGGGACAATAGTGAAAGAGAAAGAACTTTTGGAGGATATTCGGGTAATTTTGTATGCATTTAGGAACGCAGGGCCGAGCTCAGCAACATCAACAACAAAGCTGCCATTGAAAGATGTATCTAAGCCTTGATAGCTAAGTATATATGACTCATATCTCAAACGCGTCTAGAGAATCATTTACTGTCCGCAGTGAGATCCAAAGTCTCCACATCTTTAGTGTTGCAACAATAGACCTGAATGTCTCCTTTGGCTGCGGCATCCATTTTGAGTACATTGATACCTGTCTCCAATTGGCCCATTTCTAAAGATGAGCCCTGTGGAGCAGAAATGACAATCAATGATCTTTAGCCGTTCTGCTTGTTCATGGCTTTGCAGACTTCAATCAAGTCTTAGTGCGTAAAGAAGTGGTATTGCTGCATTTATTGGTTTTCCAGAAACTGTTTGCGGATCTGAAGATTGGTCTACCTAATCTCCTTTTCTATAGCTTCCTCTTACTTGGTTACTCCCTACAGCCTTCTTTGTAACTGAAAGTACTAGCTTTCGGCTTAGTGGTCCTCTTTGCCGCCTAGCCATTTGATCAGGTTCTTTTGTATTTTCTAGACATAGTTTATCCCTTCCAACACGTTCGTTATGTCGTATATCCTTCTTTTCTGTACCTTGAGGTGCTACACAGCCACGTTGAGGTCAATCGTCCCGTTCTCGCTGCTTTTGATCAGTTCGATGAACTTTTTGGTGAGCACAGATAGAGAGTTGTCATGCCGGCCTCTGTTGGCGTCTTTGTGACTCTTGCTATTAACACTGAGTTCTTCCTCCTCTTCTTACTCTTTGGCTGTCTAAGTTTCGGCCTTGGGTTGGCTTTTAGTGACTGATTTTTTGCGCATTATTATTCCCGCGGAGAGAGAGTAACATCCTATAAGTACACCCGAATATTTGACCCATTTTATAAATAAGCACAACAGCGTCAATTTGTATGGTAAATGAGTATTCATATCCTGCTTTGGTAGGAAAGGAGGCCTTAAAAGTTGTGACCTTGTCAACTGGAAAACCAAAAAAAAGAATCTTCAAAATAGTGAGAGATGATTTTGTTTATAATAGATAATGGGTTCTTTTTTCAGCAAATCCAAAATCAATAAAGCAAAATAAGCATCAGAAAAATCGAATCAATCTGAACTAAAACTCCTGCCCAAGTCTGGTCTAAAAGAATAGAAAAAACTTTAAGCTCCCCGAGAACAATAACCATATCAAAGGTAACGAATGTAAGATGCCCCGAAACCTGGAGTTTTGACTTTTAAAGGCAACTATTAAAACTCAAAATAGCTTATCGATAGGAACAACCCTAGAGTCAAAGAGCTTGAGGGCGACCGCTGGATTATTGGTAGTCGTTTTTTTATACAGACCCTTAAATCATTGAACACTTTAGAATTCAGAATATTTTCTACATGATTTAAGAGAGTCCGGCTCAGGCGCTGCAGCTTACCTTGGTTCGTCCAGCCACTTATCTCATCGGAAACGCCGAGCGCTTGAAGTTTTAGAGGCAATCGCAAGAATAGCAGTAGGAAACCCAAAAAACCCCTGAGAAGGAATACGCCATCATATATGCAGATCTTTTTTCCATAAAGTTTTCATCTTTGCGAAAAATCAAGTTGAAAGGCCCTGACAAAAAGTCACAAGGTGCCATCATTTCTCTGGAACCCATTGCTTTGATTCAGGCTCCTCTACTGGAATAGTTGACTGCAAGTACAAGTAAGGTTATGAAGATGATCATCCCATTACAAATGTTCGTTTCTTGAGGAGATGCATTTGGCCCTTTTTGTCCAAACTCTCTCTTAGGAACAACAGCATTGCTGATAGCTATGAAATTGCAAGCATTTTGCCCACGATTAGCAATGTTTAGCATATTGAGGGCATTGACCTGCCTGGATAGCTTTCCGAAAATTGGACTGAGATCGGCTGGATCTGCAAAATGGGCTTTGCAGACGCTGAATAGGAGTTTAAACGTCTGGAAAGCAGCGAAAAGTACAGCCAAAGATTCCAAAACAAAGTGCTGAGAAGAATAGGTAACTCTATGACGATGAAGATTGTTAATTGAGCAAGAAGAATTTTCGCAAATCCCACGTCCAGATGATAAGAAACAAGTTCAATAACCCTTACTTTGATAATCCGATTTCTATTTGGTGATTTTCAATTACTGCTTACCAACTTTGATGGAATTTGCTTGATACGCATCATAGCTTACAGTCGAGGCGAATAGGGCTGCAGATTTGTGAGTAGGGTGGGGGGATGGCTTTGATAGATTTTTGCAATTATTCTGTGAGTTCTTATTCTTTTATTTGATAGATATTAGTTAGTAATCATGTTAAGCGCTCCGACTTGGAAACTCAAACCACAGCTCTGCAAAGAACACCCTGATGAGCACTTTTCCTTCATCTGCTATGACGATGAGTGTAAGAAGAAAGGGCCCATTTGCGCCGAATGCCAGCTGTTTGAACATTAGAAACACGCATCAAAACCAATCGCACTAGCCCTCAAAGAAATTTCGAGGGATCTAGAACCTTTGCCTATCACCTTGAGCTTTATGATCAAGCTCGACAGTTTGCGCCTCAAATTTCATGCGCTGATTGTGAGGTTGGGACGAAATCGCAATGAGCTGGAGACTGAGGTCTCCAAATTGTTCAAGTCTACCAGTGAGAAACTGGCTTAGTATCGCACTCTATGCAGCAAGATTCTGACGCAGTCGTAGATAGGGGCGGAATTCAATCGTTTGATACAAAAATACAAGTTTTATGAGAAGCAAGAGGAAGATTTGCACAAAAGCAATTACTAACTCTTCATGGTCGACATCGTTAAGCAAATTTAGGAAAGATCCGACTAGTTTGAGGAGGCAGTGAGCCGCAGGGATGAGTTGCATTAGCTCCTCAAACTGCTCGCCCCGATTGAAACCGAGCCCAAGGCTAGCTACTACTTCAGTCCACTTATGCATCACACAAACATCACAATAGCTCCAGACGGTCTGACTGCGAGTCAGCTGAACAACTACAGTACGAACTTCGCCTTCATTGAGCCTCTGGTTGCAGGCAAGAGGAAGCTGTGTTCAAAGAAGACGATTAAGATACTGGTTAACAAGCTGCATTCATGGCTTTCAGTAGGGGTTGCTTATCTTAGTTTTGCCAAGAAGAATAACTATTACTTTAACACTGGGGCAGTTGGACATGGAGGTTATATGGTCTCCTATAACAGCTATAGCTGGCACCACACAGATTCGACTCTCAACTCCAACTACATTCCCGCTTTCTCTTTTAGCCAAGGAGACATAGTGTCGATAACGATTAACCCTGTGTTGAGTCGCATCATTTTCGAAAGAGAAGGGATTGCGGCATACGAAATGCCCTATGAGAAGCTGGCGGGGTAGTAACTCTTTTTTTGTGTGTCTTTGAGCAGCCATGAGTAGTCTGTGAGTATAGTGAAATGATCGAATAAACTTAGCAATTTGTTGGATTTGTATATTTGATTGATAGATGGAGTCCAGCGAGAAAACCGGAACCGCAATCCAGAAGGAAAAAACCCAAGCCTCCTACTTCATGTAGGAACTAGAGGAGAGCATCGACAACGAGCCCAACGAGAAGGGCGAGCTTTATTACTCACTGCCTCATACGATAATGGCCGACACTACCTCAAACGGCTAGTTCTTCAGATGGCAGGTCAAGGTTACGCTTATCCTCGTTTTAGTAGTGCTGTTCCTCAAGGCTCTGCCCTCGCCGCTGATCGTCAATACCATAGAAAACGATCCGCAAGCCTTCACGAAGTGGCTGTGTACGGGGGCGGATGAGTGCAGTGACGTCTAGGAAGGGTATGAGAGCATTGTGATCAAAAAGGTCAACTCTTTCCAGCGGGAACTGAAGTATTTCGTGAAGCTGAATTACTAAAAATTTGAATCTTTAGGCAAATATTTTAAAACTAGTAAGGTGGACATCAACGAGGAAGTCACCTGGATCGAAATATACGCATACCGAAATGGAGATACCTATGGCCCTGTTCTATACGAGAAGAGTGGGCAAGATATCTACGAAATCCTGTTTGATAACCAGGCTTTGATCTTCATCGGAGAGATACACGTTCTAGAGGAGCAGAGCTATATGATCAAGATCTACAAAGTTATCAAAACGGTGAAGAGTGACACTGAGAGGCAATTGCAGCCATAGCCAGCGAACAATCAAACCCCGACCAACTAGACCAAAACTCCTTCCTAGACTAACTCTACTTCTTAGAATAAAACTCCTTCCTAGGCCAACACTCCTGTTTAGCCTAACACTCCTTCCAATCAAAACCATACCAGCTAGTCCAATAGCTCCAACCATGAGTAGAGTCCTGCGAAAGAAATCAAGATATCTATCCCTTTGACTGTTTAGCTAGTCAGGTACTCTGAGTTCTATACTGCAGTCGAACTGATAATAAGATATGTAACTTTACTAGTTATCCTTTACGTGAGAGGCGAGACAACCAACAGTCCAGCCATATTCCACTATATACTCATCCTAACAGCCAATCCTCTCATCTTCATCGAAATAGCCTTCCCAATCACCATCACCAACATCATTAGTACCATCTGCTCTTCCATGTACATCGCCTATTTGGCTGTTTTTCTGCACTATTGCCATAGAAGGTTGAAAGACCAGAGGGTTGACATGGCTTTTCGGATTGTGAAGATGTTTTTCTTGGCTGGGCTTTGGGTGGCAAGTATAATGCGGCAGCTGCATTTGGTTAACCAAACAAAAGTTTAGATTTTCCAGTACATTCTGATGGCATTTGTGCTGGTCCCTTTGCTGCATCATCTTTGGAAGCTGTACTTCATCAGAAGCAAGACTATTCTTCATCGGAATATGCTGTTTATCGCACTGACAATCTACTTCCTGCTTCTGCTATTTTTCTCAGGGTACTTGGTAAACTATGGCTGGAAGAAGATCAGTTCATATCTGATCGTCCAAATCTATGGATGTGAATTGTGCTACCTCACGTCACCTTTTCTCAGTCCTGCTGAGGAAAAGTGCTCTACATCTGGGTAGCATCATATCATTTCTCCCCCTGCCCAGGATAAGGTGATTGAAAGCTAAATGAAAGAAGAGCTCAAACCAAATCACTAATAGCAGAAAGGGAAAGAATAACTGAGCAACCCTGTTTATATTAAAGTTCTGTGATTAACGAATTATAATATCAAGATTATTTTTGAACTTTTTCATGCCGTCGATTGTCTTAAGTAACTAACTTGCCAGTACATCTACTATATATCAATATTTACCTTATTGCTGAAATGATTGTTGACGTTGTTATAGAGATCCTACTAATTTTATTTAGCCTTGTCAGCAGCTAAGAAATATAACAATCCACTAATTTTAATAAACAGCCACGCAAAGCGACACATGCTTCCCTTTACCAAACCCTCCCCCAATAGATATTCCAAGGTTTAGCCTCTTCATAAGTATCTCACTCTAGACTTCAAGTAAGATCATACCACTTTCGGACGCTTCCGATCACATAAACTCAAATAGTCAAGCAATAACCAAGGCCAGATCTTTTTTAGCACTTTCTACAACAAGTAGACTCAGAAGCCTTATCGCAAGCATTTGGTCAAATCCAGCAATGGCAGGTAAACTGCTATGACTAACCGAGACTCTGTCATTGGCACTCCCTTCAACACTCTAGAATTCAATGATCCGGAGAACAATGTTATCTTTTTGCCAAGTTTGGATATGGAACGTTACAAATATTTGCTCAAAGCCATTTCAGGAATCTCCAAAACAAAGAGAATACCCTAATTTAAATAGCTGAGTTCCCCCAGGACTCTAGCCAAGAAGGATATTACTTCTTTGCTAGTCAATTAAACATACTAGAGCAAATAGATTTCAAGCCCAAAAGTTTTAAACCTTTAGGTCGATTTTTCAAAAGGGACTCCCTTTTTCAAAGCTGAGTGTTAAAATGCTTTCCAAAAGGCGTTCAAAAACAAACGTTTGCTTCTCAAACGTCGTCGGTCACAATCAAAGGAAGGCCAAATCGAGAGATTTGACATGAAACTTTTGGGTTAGGATGAGCTTCAAGTGATGCAGGTTAAAAAGCAGCCCAAAGAATCTAAGAAACAGAAAAAAACGCCAAACAAATGATGTCTGTATTTTAATAACTCTCTCTTTGACTGCTATCATAAATCGGCAGATATTTGTAGCAGACGCCAAATAAACGATATCTGAATATGGGCCAAACCTTACTAAATATAAAGTGATAATAAACAAACAATAAAGGCACATTTGTTATTTATTGATTCTCCAGCTCAAAAGGCACAAGCTTCAGCAGCTGTTTTAGGTATTTCAGTAAGTAATACTGCTATCAGCCAAAAGAGATCAGCTAGAAAAGGAATAGTGGCAAGAAGGGCTAGTTTGGGTGAGTTTCGACTGTAAGAACTGATGTGAGTTTGTAACTGGCCGAAATATAAAGAAAAGGATTCCAATCGCAAAACAAATACGGCTCGGGTCATTTGATAGAGGTTTAAGATTCTTAAATTTCCTTGCTATATAAAAAAGTTTTTTGTGTCCTTACGTCATCTTGCAGCTTTATTTGTTGTTAATCGATCGCGACTATGGAGGAATTACATCTCAATCCCAAAAAATAAACTCTGAAGATTAGCTTGCTCTTCTTCATCCTTTTCACTGCGACCAACTCCTTCCTCACCATCATCACCTTCATTTACGAGCAGGCAGACCTGACCGCAATCGGTCCTGCCAATATCGCCATCCGCTATATGGCCTTCATCCTCTCCACCATCTATGCGCCTTCTTGCAAGTGGAAAATCAAAAACCAGCTGCTTGTTGCCACCTGTGCCTATACTTTTGACTTTGCGGCTGGACTTTTTGTGCCTTTGGTTTCTGTTCCTCTCAAGTATACATTCGCCTGCCTAGGGGCCACGGTTTGTGGGCTGTCGGCAGGACTCCTGTGGGTCAGCCAGGGTCGCTACATTCACTTAGTTTGCGAAATGAGTGGAGGTGATACCTCCAACATGAAGGCCAAGTGTTTTGGCCTCTTCAGTCTGATTTATTGCTTATCGCATATATCAGCGGGCTTCATCACAACTTTCGGACTGGGGCTCTTTAACGTGGAGATCTACTTTATAACAATCACAGCAACAGGACTTCTGTCAGTCCTCTTTTGCGCCCTTTTCATAAACGACGTAGAAAGATTCAGAAAAATACCCGAAATATAAGAGCCACTGAGCCTCTAAACGCCCTTCACGTCTACTATACCCTCAAATACTGAACTCAACCTGCCTCAAGGAGTCGAAGGTGAAGAGCGGGAAGAGCCCACCAGCATTCGTGAAATCTTCAAGTATTATCCGAAAATGTCATCAATTTTGTGCATTCTTGTGATTGATGGACTGTGCTATGGCATACATATCTCGGAGATCACGCATATGATACCTGCTGATACGCCCACTGATAAGCTTAATCTCTATGCTGGGTTTTGTAATATTGCTTTGGGATGTGGAGCTTCTTTCGGAGGATATGTCAGTGGGATCATTGGGGGTAAATTTGGAGGAAAAATTTCTGGAAACATAGGAATCCTTTTGTTTTTGCTCGGCAGTCTTCTAGCCTTAGTTTCCCTCGAAATCCAGCAATTTTGGCTGACTTTAGTTTCTGTCTTCTGCTGGGGCTTCTTCCTCTTCTACATCGAAGGCTGGCTTTTCATCATCTGTTCGCGATAGTTCAAAGGGAGGTCCTAAAGTTTTTCAGTAAACAAGCAATTGGGATCTATAACCTGCTTTCTGTTCCAGCTGATGGTGATGTTTACGAACAACAACTTCAACTTGCAGATAACGATTGGGGTTGTGGCAGCATTGGCTATACCTGCGTTTAAGACTTTGAGGAAGCTGCCTCTGCCTAGACAGGCTTTTCATTCTACACAGACGACCATGTGAGGGGCAAAGAAGAGTTTCTGATATTTATTTTCAGTACTTTTTATCACCTTTACTTACAATTATTATTGCGACTATTTATAGGACTAAACATACTCATAACATAAATAACAATAAATCACTTCAATTGCAGGCTTAACTTTTTTTGTTTCCCAGCGCCAACAACAGATTTCTCAGCTTTTCTTTTTCTTCATCTTTCTCTTCTTCAACCTCCCTTATTTTTCTAGTTAGTCTTCCAGGCTTTCTGAACAGCCTATTGCTGTCAGGCTTAGCCAATCTGCCAGGTTCTGACCGAACCTCATTCGGAAACGGATAGTCCTTACTTTTGGCGAACAGAGGAGGAGTTTCGATCTCAAAGCAGCCGTGGTCAGGTATCTCGCTGATTTGTGACAAATTGAAGCTTTGGCTGCTGACACTAAAACCCTCGGAGGCAATGAATCCTTCGTTGAGTGGATCATGAGAGGAGTAAGATGCAGTTGAGTGTTTGTCCCACATAGTAATGATTATTGGCAACTTAGATTTGTCGTATAACTATGGAGTGTACTGCCATATTTATAAACTGTCTTAGATTTCGCTTATAATTCCAAATTCGGCGCCAAAATTTGGCATTTCTACATACGCATATATTAACTGTATTGCTTTTTTGCTGAGATGTTGCTGAAATGGGAAAATATGTGCCATTCGCGTTTGATTTGTGCTGTTTGTGATTTTGTCAAAGACCATAAAAATAAAAAGTGGGGCTTTTGTGCATTTTTGAGCAAATTTGGTAAAAAACGAAAAAACTGAGTTTTTTCTGGCTTATTCTTTTTAAATTAATGATATTTCGATTATTCTATGAGTAAATTACGACTGGAAGCCATTCGCTAAGAAGTTTTCAACGCTGTTAAATCTTTTGAAAATAAATATTTGCGACTAAGTTAGGTTGAAGACGAAAGACTCGAGTTTCAGGTCAACCAAAGGTAAAATGCGATAAATTTAGATGGGTACCCAAAAAGAATGAAGAGATAAGCAACAAAAAGTAGTAATAGAGGCATTCGGGATTCCATTCGCTGAATCCCTGTGAATAAGTCAACTTTTATGGCGTTTCTTTGCTCTTTTTCTCCGAAATCAGCAACTAACCAGCACTTGATTTGTAAATCATGGACACCATGTTTTTCCTCCCAGACCACTCAATTTGCTACCTATACAAAGTACTGCCTGTTCAATGTAGGATTTGAAAAAGGGGCTCACAAAGCTGAAGCAAAGAGGCATAACTGCATGCGAAACTTTCATAAAAAGGAACAGTAAAAAGAAAGAAGCTTTATTCCGAGAGAAACCTTACAGTAAATCAAAGTCAACTATTCTGATCAGCTAAGAAAAGAGTGAAAAAAGTTTAACTGCCAATTTAGACTATTTCGCTCTTTTGAAGTATAAAGACAGCTCATTCATCAGGCTGAAGTAGTCAGACGTTAGGTCTATCTTTACCAACCCTCTCTACGCTAATGAAAGGTTTCGGCATAATAACTGTACTCAGTATATTCAGATTTTGCCAAGTGAGAACTCTTAGGAAATGAGGATTCAGTACAGTTTGTAAAAATTCAAAGACGACCCTTTGATGTAAGCAGCCAAAAATATGCAATTGGGCAAAATTGGGCCCTTTGGCGATCGGACATCTCTAAGAAAAATGCTCCAAGAAATAAATCCGACCATTTATTTGTATTTCACAGTTTTTGAGCTGGTTTCTTTCGTGGCAATACACTACAACAAGCAAGTAAAGTCAGGGAATTTTCATTTTGTTTGCTAGGATGATACCTGGTGTCTTGCAGATGCTGAAAACGTCAAGTTAATAACCTTCAAATAGCGTGAGTTTAGAAGATACGAGCTTTGGGCAACTCAGCTTCCCACTGAGAGCTAGCTTAGGATCAAATAGACAGGAATTTTCCAGGAGAAGCCTGAGGAGAAAACATTGTTTGCCAAAACTGTCGAAAACTATTTCACTCAAACTAATGAAAACATCAAAAAAGGGATTGTCGATTTCATCAAGAATCAAGTTGAGAAGATCAAGAAACCTGAGGATCAACAGCTTTCTAAGACAATCTTCGAAATTCTGCATCCGGGAGAAGGAACTCGCTTTTACCAATATCTAAATAGTCCCTATGAAATGACTAGGCCAATCAAGCCAAAAAAGTAAAACAAAGGATAATCGGGGGTCAAGAGAAAGCCTGAAAGTTGCCAATCACTCAAAATGCTGCCGAAACGTACAATCCGCGAACAAATGTTACGAAGGCAGCAGTAGAAGAAAGAGTACATCTACCGTGGGCTTGAAGGCTGATGATTTTATTAATGACTAATGTGAAAAAATCATTTGTTTCATATTGGATTTGGCTCGTTGAAGATTAGTTCAAACTTGTTGCTTCGGAAGTAATCTTTGCTGAGATAGTCTTTGGCTTTTCCTTTACTTAGTTTTCGGATAAGTACTCTGGGGGTGGGAAGAGGGGGTCGACTGCGGTCATCAAAACGTTGTCAACTAGTTCGGGGATCAGCTTGCCTAAAATCACGCCGGAGTTTTAGAGACAAGGGTTGGAGTTGGCCTCAATTAAAAGTGGATTTAGTTCATTGTCAAGCATATAGTCCAATCCGAAAAGCTTTATAAACTCAGAAATACCTCAAAACTGTACTGTTTTCTCCTGATTTTGTGCGAAGCTGAAGCAATCAGATAAAAAGCTATGTTTTTCATTTTTTAGTAAGCTGTATCGAAGGCATTTGATGAAAACCCTTTTTTGAAGATGTACTTTTTGAAGCTGGCAAAACCCATCTACCTAAAACACAGGTTACTTTATTGTAGTCCTAGAATTTGCCGTAAGAATCGTTATGCTTTTGAACTGCGTCGTTTGTAAGATGGATCATTCTGTTTTAAACATCTTTGAGGTTATACTACTCTGATGAGGTTCGAATGTAGCCGTCTGCGTACCAATACCCTTTCAGTATTCCATTGACTGTCGTAAGTAGGATGTAGCAGCGGATATCGAACTTTCTGCCTTCGATCAGGAAGCAGTTTTCTAGGTACTTTTGAATAACTAGGCAGCATTTGCCATCTTTAGCTCTCTTCTCGATCTACATCTTTAGGGATTACAGCCCTGTATGGACTGATATTCCAAAGCCTCTGTTCGAATTTTCTCCAGGTTTCACAATCCACAAATTCATGCAATTAGGCTAACTTCCTAAAGAGCTGCAGTGTTCGTAAAGTTGCTGCAGAGACTAGCATGAATCCGAATCAATGTAATAGGTTACTGGAATGAATGCAAAGGGATCCAAGTCTTTTCTTGATCAAAGAAAATAGTACTTTTGGAAGAATTAATACAAATTTTTGAAGAGTAGTTTTTTTGAATGCAATTGTAGGCAGCCGTCAACATGGTTGTGAATAGAGTTGGCAGGAGCCTAGACTTACTTTATTTAAGCTCCTTACAGATTGAGATGCTTCTTTACTCGCAAATAGTGCTCTTACTTCAACGATATTCTCCCTTTGATGCGTATAAATGTAGTCTCATCCAAAATCTTGCGAACTGAATCAAATTTCGCTTCCTCCGTAATGGGAGAAGCCACATAGTTCGAGCAATCCAAAGCTCTTGATTTCTCCTCGATCATCTGCGAGATGAACCTGGTGTTAAACCACTAGGTCCACATCAGATTGGCCTTGTTTGGTTGCTCCTAGAGGTGCCACCACCACCGTTTTTTCAGTAGCTACTTCACTAAGATCCCATTGTTCCCCTTCTAGACGTAGGCTCGGAAGAAGGATTATTTGTTGCGCACTGAAATGAAGTTAGAACTATTTACGACTTCTCTGAATTATTCTCGAATTCTTCTCAAATTTTATAGCCTGTTTTCCTTACTGATTTATTTGACAGGTTCTAGCTCTTTGAAGTGGATCTTCATTGAGTTTGGAGGGTCAGTTTTTTTGAAGGAGTTACGAGTTGCCCATCCGCTAAAGGCCCTGGCATCATGCAGTTAGGGAAGTTCAGCAGGAGACGAGGCACTCTATGTTTTGCCAAGTCGCCACTTCACTACCTTTTACTATTGATTCGAACTCGAGTTGATGAGTGCTTTTTTGGATTTGGTCATGGGCGAGAGAGAGTGAAGTGGTTCAGCGTCTTGACTTTTCCTGTGAGGTTGCTTCATGGAAGAGTAGTCTAGGTGTAGGTGTGGGTACTAGTTTTCTAAGTTTTGATGTGAATTTTGATCCTAGTCAGGTTTTTTACGCTGCTTTTGTTGGTATGCACACTAGATACTCTGTTATCTGTTTACACTCTTTGCATTATATACTGATAATATTATTGAAGGTTTGATCTGAATTCAGCTTTAATCAGATTCATTGTTCCCATTTCTCAAAACCAAGATGAGACCCCCTAAAACTTCATTTTTGGATTTGGAGAAAGGGAAGTAGTTAAAGGGTGGTTTGGAAAAACGATTATTGAAAAATATCGAAATACTTTTGCACTCTTTTCTTGACGTCCAATTTCTAAAACTGTGTTTTAAATATGAGTCTAATCCAGATTTAAACTTCCTCAATCAGCAAAATATATTATTGTTGATATGACAGTAACTTACTACAAATAAGAGCTAGTAGCCGCACTGCGGTCTACCTTCATCGGCAACTCCTAATCCCTCAAAAAAACGGCCGAATATCTGGCATAGGGTTCCAAAAAAACAGGTACCCCCATTTTAATTGAGGTTTCTGCATGGCAATGATGGAAATCGTGGACGACGTCAACCTCCCAGTGTAGGTCAAGCAAGCTGCTCTCATCCAGCTCAAGAACACCATCAAATTGAGGTGGCAGGCCAAGCGCGAGTAGCTCGAAAAAACTGAGAAGGAGTCCATCCGAGGAGCCTTGGTTTTGGCGGTCATGCGCTGCCACCGCAACCACAAACTCATCAAGCTTTACAAGGAGATCTTCACCATCATCACGGGCTACGACTATCGCCAGTGGCTGCCCGTTCGCCAGATCGTATAATTGCTGCCCCAGGATGCTGATACCACTGCGCTTCTACACATACTCCTCGCCATAGCCGCAAGTTTCGAGTTTAGTATCACTGAGGAGGAGAGGACCTACTTTTTCGAGGTATTTGTCTGCTTATCCAGTTTTTGAAGACAGCCCTTCCGGCCCTGCAAATGCTTTTAGAAAGAAGGCCATAACCCGAACTCATATATCTTTGCATCAAATTTCTATGGAAGGCAGTGCACTACGAAATAACGCAGGAAATCAAGCAGATAGCCTGTAACTGGATGGTGTTGCTTCATACAGTTATTGGTGCTTCCAATCCCAAATACGACCAACACCCTGAAGACATACAGCCTAGGGAAACTGAAGAATTCTACTACTTCCACTCCAAGAAGTGGGCCACTAGGATCATCCTCAGATTCATCCAGAAACACGCCAAAGAGAAAAACTACAACAAGGAAGATAACAAACTCTTCTCCGATCATTGGTACACTCACTACGGCGGGGCTCTAGTCAACGCACTCATCGGCCAGTTCGCCATCAACACCACCAAAAAAGTTAGATATTTCCAGCTCAAGTGCCTGCAATCGCTTATCAACTAAAAACCCGAAGCAGTCAAGCAATATGCCTAGGCTTTCCAGTATGATGTGTTACTGCACTATCTGAGACTGCAGCCCGAGGACTAGGAGCTGGCCAACCGAGAACCAGTCGAGTTTTTGTCTCGAGAGGACTAGCCCTCGATCAACTTCACTAACTTGAAGAGAGTGGCGACTGACGTGTGGATAGGGTTCGCGTAGTTGGGCAGCAAATCGGACAAGAAGGGACAGATCTACGAGCCGGGAGTGTTCTTTTTCCAGAACATGAACTATCTCCAGAGCAAGTTGTAGAATGTGGCCAGCCCTGTGGAGAAGTAACTGGCCATGTACCTGATTTGCCAGCTGCGGTCGCCGGTGACCAAGTGCAAGCAGGTCATGAAGATCCTGCCCCAGCTCATCGCCAAGTACGTCATCCCTGAGTTCAAGAATGACATCATGTTCTTGAGGGCCAGGGCAGTGGACATTTTCACGGAGTATGGCAATATGGAACTGGATCTGGATGTTGTGAGGTACGCAGTCTAAGGCATATACATCTGCCTGACTAAGGACTCCATTCCTCTGGTGAGAATAAAAGCAGCCATCGCTTTCAACTGCATCCTCAAGCACAAAACCGCCAAGGATCTAGTCAGACCTCTCCTCAAAGACATCCTCACAGTCTATCTGCAGCTCCTGGAACACTACGACCTGGAAAACATCGTCAACTCCTTAGAAAGCATAGTGGAAGACTTCGCCAACTAGATAGGCCCCTTCTCCGTCGAACTGGTCAAGCACCTCACCAAACTCTTCTTCAAACTGTTCAGCAAAGACGCCGAGCAGTCCAACCAAGAGGATTATGACGGATAGGCCGAGCTGGCGGCTGCCGGCTGCCTCAAAACCATCACCCGCATCATCGAGTCCCCCATCGAAGTGGAATCTGTGACCAAGATCTAGGCCGACGTGGTGTCGGTGATGGAGTTCGTGTTCGCGGAGTAGGGGATAGACTTCATCGAGGACGCCCTGGTGATGCTGAACGCGTACCTGTACAAGGTCCCGAAGGTGAGTGGGTACATCTGGTTCTTCTACCAGGTGGTGGTGTACAACATGGTGGGCATCCCGAAGGCCATGTGGCCCAGTCTGGAGCAGCTCAACATGCCCGAGAAGCATAAGCACATCATGACCAGCATCCGGTAGTCCTGCAACACTGAGATGATGGAGCGCAGCATGCCCGTGCTCAGGAACTACATCCAGAGGAGTTCAGTGAATACGTAGCCCAACCAATAGATCCTCAAGGCCAGCATCATCCAGCTGCTGTTCTACCTGGTCAGCGAGATGTACAAGCACCCGCCCAACGATTTCAACGGCGAACTCGACATCACCTGCTGCACTGCCCTCCTCATCTACCTGCTCGAGAACTACCAGAGGAGGCTGCCCGAAAACGTCTACAACCATATCTACGAGTTCACCAAAATCAACATTACCAAGTTCAAGAGCAAGATGATGAAGACTTTGACCAGCCAGCTTATCGGCATGCTGCTGTGGCTGGCCCCCACCGCCGCTCTCACCCTGGCCCACCGCGACGGACTCCTCTCCACCATGCTCAACGAGCTGGTCGGCTACCACGTCCGCTACAGCATGGAGCACGAGCGCGCCAGGGTCATCCTGGGTCTCAACAACCTCCTCCTGCTGCCCGAAAAGCCTCAGCAGATCATGGAGAAGATGCCCGAGATATTCAGGACCGCCATCATCCTGGTCAAGAAGAACGCAGAGGACCGGGTCTTCGAGGAGGACTAGAACGAAAAGCAGCTCAACAGTGACGAGTCTGACGACGAGGACATAGAGAACTACAACTTCGAGGAGGAGGACGAGGACTTCTGGGAGGAACAGTACGGCGACAACTACAACTCCGCCCTCGACTCCATCGACGAGATCCTGGAGTTCAAGAACACGGTGGGCAGACTGGCGCAGGAGCACCCGCTTCTGTACACCGAGCTGATGAAGACGGTGCCGATGGAGGATCTGAATGGGTTGGAGGAGAGCATCCAGAAGGCGCTGGAGAAGGTGGAGCAGCATGTTAATAGCCAGATGTGATGTATTTAGATTATCCGACTATCAGGAATGTGCATGCGATGTGCACCGGATATCAGGACTACTCAGTGTCCGATCTGTTTGGATGGTTAGCTTAGTTTGGTAGTTTGCAGTGGATGTGGTTTATTATCTAGCTGCAGATCCCGCAGAACTTGCTACTTATCCGCAGCATTTGGTTTCAGTTGCTGCATTAGCTATCAAACTACCCTATCCGCGAGTCCCTTCATGAGGGTTTGCTCGTTATCCACATGGGACCTTGAAGGGTTGTGCTCCGGCTGTGCTGCCTCTGAAGCTACTTGCTAACATGTTCACGGTGGAATAGATGGAGTTGACTATCAAGGTAGATGAACTAGGTAGTTGGTTATATATTCGACCTAATTTGCATGATCATAAAATAGATCATTTTGTAGACTATTTATTTAAGACAATCAAAACTAGTTTAAGACATCAAAACCATAAGTCTAGAGAACTGCCAGGCAGGCACTTCCACTGGCTCTCCAAATCACTGTGGACAATGTTTCGTCTATAAGCAGACCAGAGATGTCTATATACTGCTTTATTTATTCACAGCACCAAAAAACCATGGGGTTGGCCACCATTTGCCAAGTTTTATATACTGCCAGCTTTATCATGCAGCAGGACGTCCCAATCCACGGGTTACTATCTTTTGGATGGTTTGATCAAAATATATAGAATTGTGCGAAAGTCTACCTTAGTCAGGATAGGCAGGAATTCTATACTTGAATTGCCGTTTTGGGCCCATACACAGCACAGCAGCAACCCAGGGCACTACTCGCACCAAGTAATCACCGAACCACTGCTTTTTGGCAGAGTATTGCGAGGCTGGTAGTTGGTGGTAATGTATAGGTATGGGTCTAAAATATGCGAAATCTGGGTGTATCCAAGCGGAGGGCTGGAGGATATAGCCGTGGTTTCTAAAAATGGGAGTGAAGGCGCACAGGCAGCTACCTCTAAGACATTACCACGAGATAGACTTAACGCAGCTCAATTAATCGAATAAACTAATTATAAAAGTAGGGGTGAGGGTTGAGACCCGCAAGGTAGTACCCCCCCTGCCAGTATTTATAGAGCGTAGAAAGCAGGCTGGTTTATCTATTGAAAGCAACAAATGAGAGTCAGCGTCTCTGTGCTCCTGCTTGTCATGCTATGTGTGTGCCTGGGATTAGGTGGCACTATCACCAAAACAGCTACCACTACCCCTACCCCCACTACCCCTACCCCCACTACCACTACCACTACCACTACTACCACTACTGGTTGCTACTGCTCGACCACAGGTAAGAACTCTACCCCGGCTCAGACCGGCTATCAAAAAGCGATGGACTACGTGCTGAGAGCGCTCTCTTTAAATTATACTATAAATTCGACTACAAATACGAGTGTAAGGCCCACTTTGAAGAGCTTCCTGGGAGTCTTGGGCCTGATGAATAAGGATTATTTGCTACCTCTGCTCCAGTAAGTAAAGCGTCTGATCAGACTAGCAAATGGCACAATTTACGACCCAATCATATCTGGAGTAGACTTTACTAAATACTGTTCAGTGCCAGACCCCGTTAAGGGCTTCACTTTAACTTCTGTCTCTGTGAGCAACTCAATCAATTACACCAGCTAATTCCCCCTGCCCTTCTTCTCAGCCAACGTCTTTACCTCTGGAACGTTCGGCTCGGCTTACCCCAGCTAGAGGAGCAGGCAGATGCTAGACAACTTCTTCCAGACTGTGATAGGAATCCAGGATGCTCCCAATGCCACCTTCAACAGCAATTACAACTACAATTACAGCCTGGATCAGATAAACCCCCTTATCATCTGGAACTCGGATGGATACCCCATGGAATACGCCTATAACTCATTGAACGATCGGCTCTGCTTCAGCGGCTACAACTTCTGGTTCAGGGCAGCCGTGGTCCGAGCCATATTCACCTATTATAATCAGTCCGTCCTGCTGTACCAGTATCTCAGCTCCATGCTCCTCCCTGTCTTGAATAATGCCGACCGAACGTTCTTCATCAGGTGGTGCGCCAGGTTCATCTTCACCATCTACGACAGTAGCGAGCTCGACAGCAGCATTTGTGACCCCAACTAGACCTGCCAAGACTGACGAATGATTCTCCTGCCATTATCGCCCCATACCTAATACTTCAACCCATTATCTAACATAAAGCATTAGTTAATACTACAACCATTACCTAACATTAAGCCGAGTAGTTAGTATAAAGCTACAACCCGTTGGCTAACATTAAAACGATTGCTTAATACTACAACCGATGAGTTAATATTGCAACTCGGTAACTCTTTATACCCACTTGTCTAGCTTTAAAGCTCAACAACCTAATATTGTAGATGAGAAGTCCAGCATTATTAATCAATAATTCTAGTATTATAAATCAATAAGTCTAGCTAAACGCATGCTCTATCTAATTCATCACTAATACAAATGTTGGCTTTTGCGGCAGCCAACACAAACTCAACACTAATTATTGCGCACTTGCCTGATTCTCCCCTCTGATACCCACTCCACGGGGTTTCATTCATGCATTGCAGGTACAAATAACCTCAACTCAGCTCTTTCCGATGCACATATGGGCCCACTCACAGAAGCCAGTCATCGTTCAACCAGGCTGTGGTGAGGATTTGATGTCATCTAACTATAGTAAATAACAAACAGAATTCCCACATCCAGATTATGGCAGATAAGCTGAGCTATTGGGCTAGGTGACGACTAACATAAAACATGTTGGGCCTAAAGTATCGAGGGTTCGCGACTGAACTGTCAGATCTCCTTGATTGCTATGCTTAGATTATCAAATTTTGATGGAATGTGAGTAAGATGAGCAATACATCTACAATAAAAGAAGTATGATAGAGTGTTTATGCAGAAGTATCTT
>Ga0316217_10001185_pt1 | contig 35026 bp, 20 predicted proteins | sample 1anoAmetaG_FD_203633 | JGI IMG/M metagenome (GOLD analysis project Ga0316217, IMG submission 203633) | Freshwater microbial communities from Trout Bog Lake, Wisconsin, USA - 1anoA | ecosystem: Environmental > Aquatic > Freshwater > Lake > Hypolimnion/Profundal zone | place: USA: Wisconsin...
CATCGCTGCGTAGCCATGTGCGGACGAGATAAGCGCTGAAAGCATCTAAGTGCCAAGCTCCTCCCAAGATATTGTTTCCCGGACCGCAAGGTCCCTAAAGACCGCAGGTAGACCACCTGCTTGATAGGTTAGGCGTGCAAGCGGAGTAATCCGTTCAGCGGACTAATACTAATCGGTCGTGCGGCTTGATCGCTTATTGTTCTTCTTCGGAAGAGCGTAGTGCGATTTAACTCGCGAACTTAATTCCTTAGTGTCTCCTGTGTGCAATTTTCAGAGAACCGGTGTTCTTTATATATTTTTTGGTGGCCATAAAGCTGTGGTCCGACCCGTTCCCATTCCGAACACGGCAGTCAAACACAGTCTTGCCGATGGTAGTGGTTTTATAGACTCCGCGAGAGTAGGTTGCCGCCATTCTTTCATTAAAAGCCGAAACTTTTGTTTCGGCTTTTTTTTTCTTTGCGCCGCCCCGCCGCTGTCCCTGCTAAAACGCTCGGATCCCGGCTCCTCCTCTGCCGATTGTTTTGGCTTTCCCGAATTCAGTAAGAGTGGCAGATTGTGAAACGAGACACTCAAACACCATTTTACCGCCTTAACCGTTCAACATTATGGCTGAGAAGACCGCACCCGCGAGGAAGATTACTCCGACGAGCACCAAGCAGGAAATGCTGGAGGCTTATCGGCGTTCCTTTGGTGCATGACACACGGGATCGATGTGGTAATGTTGGCTGCATGCGAGCGCAAAAACGGCGAGAACGATTGGGTGTTTATGCGGGAAGTTTTGACCCGCTGACGGTGGGACACCTCTGGATGATCGAGGAAGGCGCGCGGTTATTCGACCGCCTGATCGTGGCGGTGGGCGTCAATGCCGACAAAAAATACAACTTTCCCTTGGACGAGCGCCTGACCATGTTGCGGGATTCCACCAAGGCGTTTCGCGGTGTTGCCGTCACCTCCTTCTCCAACCGTTATCTCATTCACTACGCCCAGTTGATCCGCGCGACGCATATCCTCCGGGGCATTCGGACCGAAAGCGATTACGAGTTCGAGCGCACGATGAGAAACATCAACGGCGACCTCGGGGCGGGCATTTGCACCGTGTTTCTCATGCCGCCGCGGGGCATCGCCGAGGTTAGTTCCAGCATGGTGCGGGGTTTAATCGGCCCGATTGGCTGGAAAAAGGTGGTCAAGAAATACGTTCCGGACGCGGTCTATAGGAGGTTGCTGAAAACTCACCCGTGAACCCGTTGGTTCGAGGAATCCTGTTCGTCAACTCGGTCGTGCTCGCGTTGCTGGCGGCCGTGGCGTTCCTCTATCCCTCTGCGCGCGCCCTGGTGGACTTCCAGGATCCGGCCTTGCGACAGCCCGGGATACCGCAAAAGGCCTGGCGGATTTACCGGAGCCTCACCCCGCGTTACGCGGCTTGGGCGCGAACGCGCATCTCTGACGAAACCCCTGAGAACCACTCCACCACCAAGGTTTCCGGCGCTGAGCGGGCGCTATTCGGCGCGGCGCTTTACCTTTGGGGCCTCGAGAATCTGCAAACCGCTTGGGATGCGGGAGACCACGGCGGGGGCGTCGAGCCGAGGCTTTATGCGAAAACGGCCATAGTGGCCGCTTCGGAACTGATCCTCGATGCCAAAAATGCTTCGTGGGCGAAGCGGGCTTGGGGCGACGACTACCTCCACCGGCAGGACGTCTCCTACCGGACGCTGATCATCGCGAGCCTGACGAGCCGGGAGAGGCTCCTGCGAGATGGGGTTCACACCGATATTCTGCGCGACCAGGTAGAGAGCTTGTCGCGGGAGCTGGACGAGAGCCGCAGTGGGTTGCTCGAGAATGAGCCGGGCAAATGCTATCCGGGGGACGTAATTGCCGCCATCGCCAGCATCCGGCGCGCCGATGTTGTGCTGGGGACCGATCATTCCGCGTTTGCGAGTCGCGCCTTGCGCGGTTTTATCGGTACTCAGGCAACCCGCATGGGGCTCCCGCCTTACCGGGCGGAGGCAAGCAACGGCCGCCCGCTTGCCGAAGCCCGCGGCGGGGCGGGCGCCTACTGCTGCCTGAGCGCTCCAGAGTTGTGGCCCGCCGAGGCCAAACGATGGTTCCAACTCTACGACCAGCGCTTTTGGCAGGAGCGATTTACGGCGGCCGGTTTCCGCGAGCTTGCCAACGGCGCGCCCAACGGCGATTGGTCCCTCGACGCCAAGGTCGGGCCGATCGCGGCCGGGTACGGGCTGGCGGCCAATGGGTTCGGGGTAGGGGCCGCTCGGAAAAACGGCCGCTTTGACCGGGCCTACCCCCTGGAGGCCGAGATGCTGGCTTTGGCGTGGGAACTGCCCGGTGGCGGCTTAGCGGCGCCGCGGTTGCTCTCGAACTGGAGCGACGCGCCGATGCTGGGCGAGGCGGCGATCTTGTATATGCTCACCGTGCAACCGGAGAAAGGTTTTCCGTTGCGGGCCGGCGGCAGCGCGCCGCTCCTCGCTTACCTGGTTACGATCGGGGCTCTGGTGATCGGATTACTGATGGTGATGGAGTCGATTTGGCGGTTTCGCACCGCCCGCCTCGAGCCGGAGCGGGAGTATCCCGAACCCGCCTTGCAGGCCGCGATCTGGGTCTGCCTCTGGTTGGGGGCGTTGGCCGCCCAATGGAGCGCCTATCGTTGGGTCGGCTTCGTCCTACTAGCCATTTCGCTGCTCCTTCCGCAGGCGAAAAAGCACCCGCGCGATCAGGGGAACAAGCCCGAGGACCTTCCGGCAAGGTCTTTGCCGGCCGAGTAAACGCCGGCGCGCCCGAAGCCGACCCCTTCATTCATCAAGCACGAGGAACCAGCCTCGCTGGGGGGCGATGGGTATCGTTTCGTCGGGTTGCCACCGCTTCTCGGCCTGCATCTCAGCAATAGCCGGAGCGTAGAGCGTGGCGCGATCGCGAGCGAGGCCCAGCCGTTTCCAATCGATGTTGAGTTTCACTTGGGTGTTCTGGTCCGCCCAACTGGCAATGGCGATGAAGGCGCGGCCCTTTTTGCGATACACGGTGGCGAGGACGTTCGGTTGATCGGTTTTCACCGGGCAGTCGTTCAGGAAGAACGGCAGCATCTCCGTGCCTTGGATGCCGAACTGGTCCCAGACCTTCCAGAGCCCGCGCGGATCGCCCGACCAGCCCAGGCGCGCGGTCTCGCCGAACACCATGCCGCGCCAGGGGTTGGCGCCTTCGAGCATTTCGCTCATGACGCCGAAGGGCAGACCGCTCATCTCGACCAGCCAGAAGTCGGGGGACACCGCGCTGGCGTTGAAGCCCTCCCCCAGCCAGAGACGGTCGAAGTAGGGCAACAACTCCATGTAGATGGTGAGGTTGTTCGCGAAACCCGCGTATTCGTTAAAGTGGTTCCAGGTATGCAGGTCCATGTAGCGACCGGGGCGTGAATCCAGGATCCGGCGGGCGCGGCGCAGGCTGCGCGCATCCAGCGCGGTATCGTCAATATACACGCCGTCAAAGTCGGATTTGTCGACGAGCCATTTGAGTCCCTCGAGGTAGAAATTGTTCCAACGCGAATCGGGCGTGGTGATGACCGAGAGGTCGAGTTCGGCGTATTTGCCGCCCACGTGGTCTTCCCAGGCGGGGATAAAATCCTCGCGCAGGTTCTCGCTGAGCCACGGATGCGGCCCTTTGGGATGGATCAGCGTGCGCGCGTTCTTCCCGGGGCCGGGCAGGATGATTTCGCCATTAAAGGAATGCAGCGGGAACAACTCGGGCATGTTCTGAGTAATCTCGCGGGTGGTGTAATACACGCGGACTTTCGTGTCCTTGGCGTGGGCGCGTTTGACGAGGTCGCAAAAGGCCGGGAACGAGTCGTCGCTATAGGGGTAGTTGATATAAGGGCTGTAATAGTTGGCCTGGTGGACATTGAGCACATTCGGACCATGGCGAGAGTCGGCCATTTCGACCGCTTGATCCAGCGGGTCCGGCAAATGACTGGCGCCGGGGTGGTTAAAGCGAACGGCCCACTGTTTCTCTGTGTCCAGGGGGCGGAAGGGCGTGAGAAAGAGTTCGAAAACGAAGTCGAGCGTTTCGCCTTGCCGAAGGGCGCGCGGGCCGCTGTAAGCCCGGGCCAACACGCCGGACGGGCCGGCGGCCGCGACATCGATTCCTCCTTGACCGTTATTGCCCCACGACTTGGGGAGCCGCAGCGGACGGAACGCATAGTAAATGTTAACCGGCGGACGGAGGTAGTCCTCGTCCTTAAACCGCAGCATCAGGCCGGCGTTTATATCGCCCAACCAGAAACAATCCTGCCGTTTCTTTACGTCCCACTTCCAGTGAACTTCCCCGGGACGGCGGCCGCCCGGTTGGTTCAACCCCATGAAATAACGAGCGCTGTCTTCGCGGAACGGAACTTCCAACCGCGCATCCCGCAACTGGAGGTCCCGTTCAGCGACCAGATGGAGCCGGATTTCGCCGGAGCCCGTGTCGTCGAGTTGTCCGGAGATTTCGAGTCGCGCGCCGTTTCCCTGGCTTACGGATTTCCAACGGGCCTCCAACGCCGAATGCTCGATGCCGCCGAACCGGCTGCGCCACTTCATGGGGCCGGCGTCGGTAACGACGACGAATGCTATCGCCTGCGCCAGCACGTCCCGCCCGGTCGACTCGATCCGCGTGTTGGCCGGGGAGAAATGGCTAACGACTCGCGTCGGAAGCCCGTCCTCCCCGAGAGCCAATTCACGGCCCAGCACCTTGACAAGACGAGATTTGGTCCGCGTGGCGGTAAAGGGCGCGGTCAACGTTTCCTCGCTGCCTACGGTCGAATCCAGCCAGCGAAGCCGTGAGAGGTTTTTCGCGACCGCATCGCCGTTATCGGTCAGCGCCGGTCCCTCCACGCGCAAGAGGATCTGAACGGGGATGCGTTTCGTTGGCGTCACCCCTACTTGGATCACGCCGGAAAACGCGCCCGTTACCGTCTTCGGCACCGTGACGCCTACCCAGAGCGCCTGCAACTGGCCGGGCTTGAGGGCGAGCACTTTTCCGAAGGGCCGCCCGTCATTGCCGATCCCGCCGAGGCTGAGGCACCGCATGGCGCTCGCGGGGATCCGCTCCGCGCCATGGGTGAGGCCGTTGAATTGGAGCGCGAGCGGCCCGCAGTCGGTTAGGGCATAGACGCCAAGCTGGAACACGAAAAACTCGCCCGGATGCGCTTCGTCTTGGAAGGACGCCCGCGCGGCTTGGGTCTGCGGCAGCCAGCGCGCGGGCAAGCCCTCGACGCGGCGGATAGGAAACTCGCGCGATTCGGTGAAGATAAGCGCCGATTCGCCCGCGTTTCGGCTCGCGGCCGCTTGGAGTTGGGCGGGCTCCATCGGGAGGAGCATGGGATCTGGAGGGTTGGTGGAGACGGTCTGAGCCGGGACCGAGAATAGGCCGAACAGGAGGAGCGTCGCGGGAACAGCATGGTGGAGCGACCTCAACCCGAGGCAAGGCGGCCGATAGCGCAGGGCGGGTTTAAAGCAGCGATTCAACATGTTTCACCTTTAAGGGGGTGGTCATGGCCCCATTCTAGCCGGTTGTCCCCCGGGGACAAGCATTGAGCGGCAATCGAGTTCACCGTCCTCCACGAGATTAACCAGCCCGAGTCGAAGTTCATTGCGGCGGTCTCGGAGGGTTGGCCTGCGATCCTCTCCAGTCTCAAGAGCTTGCTGGAGACTCAGGATTCCTGATCCCGCCGCACAGAAACTCGCAGACATGGAAAGCGGGTGGACCTCTCCGGGCAGACGATCCTGCTCCCTCTCCCTCGGGAGAGGGCTGGGGTGAGGGGAATCGCGGTGTCACCTGATTTCCACGGTTCCAGGAGTCCTGAGACTGGAGAATCACTCGGAGCCACCCGCCACTGGTCCGAGGGAGGATGTCAGGCCCAGGGGCCGGAGGCCGAAAGGGTAGCGCCCGACTGAGGAGCCCGAAATCCGCGTCGTATGTCCCGCCTGGCTACGCTCGCAGGACCAAAGCCAAGGAGCGGGAAGACGCTGGCGGACTACAGGTCCTGCCTGATCGTTCTTTCGGCACTCCTTGGTCAGCGAACGACCGGCGTCGGCGTAGGGCTTTCGTTCGTGTGGTTGAGGGCGGGCAGGGAGCCGAAGAGCTCGTTAGCCTGCCAGACTGGACGGCCTTGCGGTTGCCCATTGCGGCCGGCGCGAAGCGCCGGAGCCAGGGCGGCGGCCGGGTTATCGCGGTAGAGGGTGATGGACACCCTTTCGTTCAGCCGAACGCACTCCTTAATGGCTGCCGGGTCGTTTTCGCAGCACAGCAGGGTTTTCCACGAGTAAATGTGCTTGGGCTTGTGAAAGTCGCTACCCGCCAGGAAAGGAAGACGCTTGAGGCTCACCGGCGTGAACAGGTTATTCCGATTGGCGATTTCCCAGGCATCGATCAGGGGGATGAATTGCTCCTGGTGCTCCCACAGATACAAGGTGTCCTTGGTCCATTCGGACTTCATGATGTGGGGATGCGAGGCGACGGCGAGGCCGCCCTGGTCATGGATGCGCTCGATGGTATCGATCAAATCGAATCGCGGGCTGATGGGCTCCTTGAGGTCGATGCCCAGGAGATGGGCCGAGGATTTGGACGTGGGGCCGTCCTTGTTGAATTCCAAACCCGTCAGGACGCGCATCCCGTAGCGGCGCCAGGCCCGGCGGGCCTCGCGGGCGATCACTGCAAAATACTCCTCGATCTGGTCGAAGCTGAGGGTGAAGGGGGTTAACCGCGCCAGTTTGCCAATCAACCGCCGCGGGTCGGTCCAATGATCGGTGATGCAAATGCAATCGAAGCCGCGCATTCCGTAGAAATCCACGATCTCCGGCACGGTCAGTTTGCCGTCGGAGTAGTTGGTGTGGATGTGAAAGTCGCACAGCAAGTGGCGCGGGGGTTGGGGGGCGCCGCGCCTCGCCGGGGCCGCCGGAACCGTGGCGCCGTTGCCGTTGCGACGGGCGGGGAGCGTCTCCGGACGCGAGCAGTGGCTGGCGCGATCGCACTCGTTGAGGACAAACCGCGCGATGCGGAGCGAGGCGTCGGGATGGCTGAGTTCTTCGAGCCGCCGCCGCCATTGGCGCCAGACGGCGGCGTCGTTGGCCATCGCTTCGCGCACGCGCCGGAGGATCTCCTTGCGCCCATCGGCGACGACGCCCACGCCCAACTGGCCGATGAGCCGGGCGTTACCCTCTTCCTGGCCGGGAATGATCTGGTTGACGATCATCGGGCATCGCGCCGCCAAGGCTTCCTGCACGGCCGCCCCGCCCGCCTTGCCGATAACCAGGTGGCTGCGCATCATTAATTCGGGCATCTGGTTGGTCCAGCCCAGCAGGTGGAGGCGGTGGTGGCGCTTGTCCGCCCGTTTGGCGAGTTTCTCTTTTAGCTCCGAGTGCCGTCCGACCGTCACCGTCAACTCGATGTTAGGCAAGTCCAGGAGCCGGCTGATGGTCTTCCCGGCTTTTTTCTTGCCGGTGTTGATGACGTAAAGGACGCGGAAGGGATGTCCGCTTTTCGGCGGCTGCGGCGGGTCGGGAGCGACCGCGGCGAACCGCGGGCTCACCGGGAAGCCAAACGCCAGCACCTTTCGGGACTCGATTCCCGCGCGGCGCAAGACTTCCGCGGTTTCCTCATCGGCTACCACGTAGTAATTGCTGGCGGCGCGGTACCACACGGAATTGACCGAACGGGAGTCGGTGATGATGGTCACGAGCGGAAAGGGGATCTCGCAATGGTCTTTGAACAAGGCGTGAATCAGCGCCGCGTAGCTCGGGTAAGTGCTGATGACGCAATCGGGTTGCGTTTCTTCGAGCACCTCGGCCAGCGACCGTTGCAATCGACCCAGCGCCCGCCCGCTGTCCGCCAGCCAGGGCGTCCGGTCCACGAGCTTGAACAAGCCCGACCACAGCCCCGGCGCGTAGCGCACCACCCCGAGGTAGGCCTGGCGCGCCAGGCCATTGAGCCGTTTGTAGCTGCGTTCGAAGAGATCGACCACGGTGACGGTTGCGTCCGGCGAAAGCTGCTCGATCGCCTCGCGCGCGTTCTGGGCGGCGGCATTGTGGCCGTCGCCAAAACCGGCGGTCAGAATCAGAATGTTTTTCACGGTATTACCTGGAATACCTGAAGAACATCGCCCCGACCCGTTACAGCGGCATGTCGGACGGGCAACAATTGGTTGACATCGCCGCCCCTTTTCCTTCGCGAGTTCGCTCGCGAGAGGGACGGGGAGGGGAGCTTCCGTTGAGGCCAAGGAATTTTCCCAGCCGAACCTGGCATCCAGGCGAAGCGGCGCGCTTCCGCCGGGCCGGCCATGAGTAGGGGCGATTCCCCGCTCCGGGCGGCGGGGCATTCCTCCTCCCGGAGCGCCGACTTTTAGTCGGCTTAACGCGTCGGACCCCGAGGAGGGATCGATGGCTTTGAAGACCAACGGTAATCCAAGCCCGTGGTCCCCCGTGCCACCATACCGCCCCGTTTGCTGCCGTCGGTCGCCCCTTGCTTTTCTCTGGCCTTGTTGGACAAATCCGGATACCGCTATTGTCCAACTGGCAAACGCGGCGCCGCCAACCCGGCGGTCGGCGCCCAAACGGCGCCAGATTATGCAAGAACGATGGCTATCGGTCGAAGAAATTGCGGCGCGCCTGGGCGTGAATCAGGACGCGATCTAAAAATGGCTTACCCGGAACAAATGCCCGCCCACGAAGTCGGCCGCCTCTGGAAATTCCTCGCGTCCGAGGTGGATGCCTGGGTCAAAGGCGGCAAGTCGGCCCAGGTGAAACCGTCGAAGTGATCCCGCCGCCCCTAACGCCCACCAGCGATGCAATTAGCCCTATGCCCACCCGCTTTTTCACCAACGAAGGCGCCAATACCCTGCTGAACAAATTCGCAGGCGTTTTCGCTCACAACCCCGACATCGAACGCTTCGATGCTCTCGTTGGCTACCTCCGCGCGTCTGGTTACTTCGCACTCCACCCGCATCTGGAAAGAGTCCCGCTCAGCCATCGGCGTGCAGCTCCGCACTCCGGAGGGCCGGCCGGGCGATGTCATGCAAGTCGCCAAGCAGCTATTCGACATCGGCGTGTTGTTCGAGGCGGCCGCCAATTTTGCCGAAGTCGCCACCACATATGAAGCCATCCGTCGACTGGAATCAGAGTATCGCGCGAACCAATTCACCCGCGAGGCGTCCCTGAACGACACGTTTCAGGCTTGCCTTGCTACGACTGCGTTAAGGCAGCGAGATATTGCGGCCTATCCAGATGCACCGTTGTTTAAGAATGGATTTCAGAGCCTGCGCGGACATTTGACCTGGCCGGAGTTCGCTGCGACGCAAGAGCCGAAGCGCACCATCGCAGCGCGGACGGCAGTGCTGGTGGCGCATCTGCGCGCCGGCGTACCGTTCGATTTCGGCACCATGCGCTACACGGGCAGTGCCGAACAACTGGCCGCTCTGCGCGTCGCCACACTGAACGGACAACCCTTGTCTTGGATTGACGGCGTCAGAGCTGTGAATCCCGAAGCCTATTATTACTGGCATCGCGCAATCCTACTAGGCCAACCCAAACCCGCATGATGATAACCACGACGGGCATTATGGCAATGATCAATGATCATGATGATGACGAGCACGATGCCAATGGTGACGTCGTTGCTGCTGGTCATTACGCTCACTTTCGCCACCGCCACCACCACCGAGAACAGTAGTTCGCGAGGGTCCATTTATGGGAAAAGCCGAAGCAAACGTTGAAGAATTGGTGAGCGAGATTGAGCGCGGCGAAATGGCCGGGGCGCGGATTGAAACTGGGGTTACCCGGTGTCGGCGGGGTTGGCCGCCTACGCCGCTGACCGGAAGCAAACGGTCGCCGCTGTGTTCCGGGCTGGATGGGTTAAATAATGGCAACGTTTTACAATAGTTGCCGTTGGTTAACCACTCACACAAAAGTCGGTATTGATGTAACATGTTGATTGTAAATAACTAGATGCTATCGCCACAGACCTTCACTAGGGACTGGCTGAAAACCCACGCCAGAGCCACCGGTGCTCAAAACGCCCAGATATTTGAGCGGTGCGTACGCGCCTTGGAGCTGGTCGGGCGGTTGTCGGAATCGGGTTTGGACTTCATTTTCAAGGGCGGCAAAAGCCTGATTCTCCGCCTTGAACCCGTGCGCCGCCTGTCTGTGGAAGTGGACATAGCGCGCCTTGAGCCGCGGGAGCGTGTGATGGTAGTCCTGAATCAAGTGAGAACACCGCCCTTTACCCGGTGGGAGCATCAAGATTGGCGCGACGCTGAGAATCCGCCGGCATCCTCACCGCATTATCATCGCGCAACATTGCCGAGCGGGTCCGTCTGGCGAAGCGGAGCGTCGCGTATGCCGCGCCCGGCATTCACCGGCAGGCAGCGAGGGCGTTCACGGAATTGTCCTCCCGCCTTCCGCTTTCGTTCATCGCCATCAGCCACCGCCTCCTCCGCCTCACCGCCGAGTGCCCGGGCTTCCTCGCCATCATCAAACCGGAAGGCATGATATTCCCCAGGAGTTGACACAATTATGATCACAAGAATCACCAGCCAGTATTTCAAACGATTCGAACAGCAGGAGTTCCCGCTTGAACCGTTGACACTGCTCGCCGGTCCCAACAATTGCGGCAAATCTACGCTCTTGCAGGCGGTAATGGTCTGGAACCTGGCGATGCAACGGTGGATAGAGAAGAAGGGGCCGGGCAGCGGTTCCAAGGCGAAAGAGCGCGCCGGCGCCCCCATCACCCGCCAGGAGTTCAGCGCTTTGCCGTTGCCATCCATGGATCAGCTCTGGACTGATACCCACACTTCCCTCCGGAAAGATGAGGGTAAGCAGGGGGCGCCCCGCCCAATGGTCATCACCTTGGAGGGCCAGGGCGCTGATGGCGCCGCCTGGAAACTCGGTTTTGAGTTCCGCTACTCCGGGCCGGAGCAGATCCATGTGAAACCTGTGGCAGCGCATTTGGAGGATCTGGAAAAGGCCCGGCAGGAGGTCAGCGTTATGTATGCACCGCCGTTTTCCGGCATCGGTGTGAACGAGACTCGTTACGACCGGCCTTACCAAGACATGCTGGTGGGACAGGGCAAGGGGGGTGATATTCTGAGAAACCTCCTGCTCGAGGTCTCCGAGAAGCGAGAAGGCTCCGATTGGGAGCGACTCGAAGGCATCATCGGGGAGGTCTTCCAATATCGTCTCCTCCGCCCGGTGTATGGCGGCGCTCCTTACATCACCTGCCAGTACCTGAAGGGGATCCCGGCAGGACGCAGTCTGGGCGGACTGCCTCCGCTCGATGTCTCAACTACTGGCAGCGGATTCCATCAGGTGCTGCTTATTCTGGCGTTCATGTTCGCCCGCCGCTCCAGCCTGATCCTTCTCGATGAGCCAGACGCCCACCTGCATGTGTTGCTCCAGAAACAGCTTTACGATATCCTGCGGACGCTTTGTCATGCCCGAAAAGGCCAACTGGTCATCGCCACTCACTCCGAAGTTCTTATCGATACGACGAGCCCGCGCCAGATCGTTTCCTTTTATCGCGAGCCGCATCCCCTTGCCTCCGAAAGCGACCGCGACCAGGTGCGCGAGGCGTTGAAACGTGTCACGTCGCTTGAACTTCTCCTCGCCGAGTCCGCTCACGGCATGGTTTACTTTGAAGGAAACACCGATTTCGATCTCCTGAAAGCCTGGGCGGAAGTGTTGGAACATCCTCTGAACCAGTGGTTCAAGACGTTTCCATTCTGGCACAACAACCAGGGGTGCAGCCCAAAGGAGGCGCGCGCCCACTATTTCTCGCTGAAGGCGGTGCGGCCTGGTCTGCGCGCAGTGCTGCTCCTTGATGGGGACAACCGCGACGTGCCGGACCGGGAAATCAGCGCCGATGGTCTCACCATTCTTCGCTGGGATCGATACGAAGCCGAGAGCTATCTCATTCACCCTTCCGCCTTGGATCGCTTCGTCACGCGGCAAAAGGGCGAGCTGTTTGCTAGCGCCGCTTTGCGTTACCTGCGGGATCAGCTTCCTCCCGCCTTCTTCAAAGACCCACTGCAGCCTAGCTCGTTTCTCCGGTCGGAGCCTGTCAGCAAGACACTCCTCCCTGAGCTTCTGAAGCAGGCCGATCTCTCCACGGAAATCACAAAGAGCGACTATTTCCTCATCGCGCGCGAGATGCAGGCGTCGGAAATCCCCCAGGAAGTCTTGGACAAGCTCACCGAGATTCAAAAAGCCATCGAACCCAGCGCGGCCGGAAAACACCCAACGATCCATCCGGCGCCGACGCCTCCATCGTCGCTCCGCGACGAAAATCCGCGGGGGCGCGGATGACCGTGGGCCGCGCGGGCGCTTGGCCCACGGCTATCTTCAGCGCATCGCTCCGCGATGGGGGGGGGCATTCGCGAACGCGAAGCGCGAGGTTCCGCATTGGGGATTTCTCTCACCAGACCGCCGGTTCCGCGATCAGATCGTAATCCGTGTGGCCGAGCACGCGGACGCGCGCGAATGCGCCGATCGCCAGCCGGCCGCGGACATAAATCCGGCCATCGATATCCGGGGCGTCGGCCTCGCCGCGAGCCACCAGGTAACGACCCTTGAGTTGGTTGGCCTCCTGGTCCGCGCCGCGAATCAGTCCGTGTTCCCAGGAACGGACGCGCGCGTTCTTCAGTTCTTTGGCGCTGGCTTCCCCTTCCACGAGGACCTTGAGCTCGCGGCCCACAAAGGACTCGGCCACTTGCACCGCGATCTCATGCTGGGCCGCCATCGCCAATTCACGGCGTTTCTGCTTCACCTTGTCCGGGACCTGGCCGGCCATGCCGCCCGCCCGGGTGTCCTCTTCTTTGGAATAAGCGAACACTCCAAGCCGTTCGAACCGCGTGGCGCCCATGAAATCCAGGAGGGCCTGGAACTGCGCCTCGGTTTCGCCCGGGAACCCGACAATGAAAGTCGTGCGGAGGGCAATGCCCGGGATTCCGGTGCGAATCCGGCGCAGCAACTCCACAATGTAGTCTTGCGAGGTCTCCCGCCGCATCCGCTCCAGCATCCCCGGGTGGATGTGCTGCAAAGGAATGTCCACGTAGCGAGCGACCTTGGGGCACTCCGCGATAGTTTGGATGAGTTCATCGGTCCAATGCGCCGGATGCGTGTAGAGCAGCCGAATCCAAAACTCCCCGGGCAGGGCGTTGAGTTCGCGCAGCAAGGTGCAGATCGTCGAAGACTCCGACGGCAGCGCGTGGACGGCCGCGCCGAATCGGTCGGGCGACGCGATGGCCCGGCTGTGGTTGGGGCGCAAATCCAGGCCGTAGTAGGTCGAGTCCTGGGAGATCAGGTTGAGCTCTCGCACCCCCTCCGCGAGCAGGGCCCTGGCTTCGTTCACAATATCGGATTGCGGGCGGCTGCGGTGCGAGCCGCGCATCCGGGGGATGATGCAAAAGCTGCACGGATGATTGCAGCCCTCGGCGATCTTCACGTAAGCGAAGTGCCGGGGCGTGAGACGAAACCGCGGCGTCGCGTAGTCGGGGACATAGCGGGGCCGCCGGCTCACCTCCATCAGCGGGGCGGCGGCTGCGACCGGGGGAAGGCGTCTCGGTTTGGCGGGGGTTGGAGACTTCTGATCTCCGACTGGATCCCCGAGCGCGCCCTCGCGGGCCGTCCGGCGAGCCAAGGCCTGTTTGACGATCTCTGTAACGCCGACGATCTGATCCACGCCCATGAACGCGTCCACCTCGGGCAGCAGCTTGGTCAGGTCCTCCCGAAAGCGCTGGGGCAGGCAACCGGCCACGACCAGGGCCTGGCCGCGATGACGCGCCGCCTGCACCTCCGCCGTCTCCAGGATAGTGTCCACGCTCTCCTCCTGCGCTGAGTCAATAAAGGAGCAGGTGTTGACGATCATGACGTCGGCCTGGGCGACGTCGTTGGTGATCTCGATGCCGTCGCGCAGGAGCGCGCCGAGCATGATCTCGGAATCGACCAGGTTCTTGGCGCAGCCCAACGAGATCATGCCCACCCGGACCGGGCGGTCTATGGATTGTTTATTCATCAAAGACCGCTCAGCTTACGTCATGCGCCGGGCCCCGGCAACTGCGGCGAAAATCCGGACTGTTGGGGATCTTCGGCTATTTTCCCGCCGGCTGGAGGCGGAGCATCACGACGCCGTGGCGCGGGACCTTGGCGTGGAAGGCCTCTTGGAAGGTGCCTACGTCCTGCTGGCGCCACAGATCGCGCGCCTTTTGGCGCCCGGTCAATCCGAGGTCGGACCATTTGGCCGTCACCTCGGCGAGCATCTCGCCCCGGTTGAACAGACCGATCGCCTTGCTCCCGTCTTCCATATCCTTGGCCCATACTTCGGTCTCGTTCTCCTGCGCCACGCGCCGGCCCGGTTTGCCGAGCGGGTCCTGGTCCACATCGATCACCTCGTCATTGTTTAGCAGGTTCGCGGTGAACGGGTCGAGCCGCTTGATGTCTCCGCTGAAGATCAACGGGGCGGCCACCAGAGACCAGAGCGAGACGTGGGAATACTGCTCGTTGGGAGTCAAGGGCGTGGGGGCGGTGCCGCCTTTCCAGTTGCTCAGGAAGCCCAGGAGCAGGTAATCGGGATCGTTCCACCCTCCCGGGCCCCCGTATTTGTAAAGCTCGTTACGGGTATAGACGTCAAACCCGTCGCGGAACAAGGCGGCGGGGATGCCTTCAAAGGACCCGCCGAGGTCGCCCGCGGTGCGCCAGCTCTGGCCGCCGACTGCTTTGCCCCAATGCCACACGTCGCCCATGCCGTATTGGCAGAGATTGTACACGAGGTCGCGGTCCTGCCGACGGAGAATGTCGCCCATCAGTCGATACGGTTTCTGCAGTTCCGGCAGGCTGTTGTCTTTGGCCTTGTCGCCGTAAGAACACCAGTCGTATTTCAAGAAATCGAAGCCCCACTCGGCATAGCGGCGGGCATCCGCCTCCTCGTGGCCAAACGCCGCCTCGTGGCCGGCGCAGGTGCGCGGGCCCGGCCCGGTATAGGTGCCCGCCTTGAGCCCCAGGCTGTGGATGTAGTCGGTCAGGGCCTTCATGTCGGGGAACCGCGGATTGGAGTTGATGCGGCCCTGGGCGTCCCGCGGTTCGCCCGCGAGGCTGGCATCATCCGAGCCGGGTTTGACGGACCAACAATCGTCGATGTTCACGTACTGGTAGCCATGATCGCGCATGCCGCTCGCCACCATGGCGTCGGCCGCCTCGCGCATGATCCGGTCGGTCACGTGGCCCTCCCAGACGTACCAACTGTTCCAGCCCATGTGCGGCGTCAACGCCAGCGTATCGCCGCACACGATCTTGAACTTGCGCCGGGCCTGGCCTAAATGATTGGAAGCCGTGAAATAGACCGTGTATTCCCCCGCCTGCTCGAGGCGGCCGGTGATCTGCCCGGTAGCCGGGTCCACCACCAATCCCGCCGGCAGGTCCTCGACGCCATAGCGCATCGGCCGGTCGCCCGTGACAGGGATGGTGAACAGGAAGGGATGCCCCGGCCGCGCGCCGAAAATGCGCGCCCCGTTAATGCGCGGCGTCGGAGGCGATTTGGGCGTCAATATCACCTGCGGTTCCGGCTCGGGCCGAATGATCTCCGGCCGGCTGCCGGTCACCAACAATTTCGCCTCGGCCCAATCCGCGTGATCAAACGCGATCCCCCCTCCGGTGGAGTTGGCGAGCAGGAGCAATGTCTGGACGCCCTTCACATCCACTTCGACCTTCTCGGCGGCCTGCCCCAGCCGCATGTCACCGCTTTTCCAGAGGGTCCGGCCATCGCCAACCACTTTGAACCGGAGGCTCGCCTGCGCGTTGCCGGCGTTGTCATCCACGCCCACGAAGGCCGAAAAGGTTGTCGCGCCGCCATGCAGATTCAGCCGCACCAGGCTCTCGGCGTGGGTCCCCACGCCGCGCTCGAATTTGCGCCCGGCGATTGCCATCGGCTTGCCCGTCACCGCCTTATCGGCCTGCGCGGTTCCCCACCCTTGCACAATGGGGGACAAATCCAGCGTGGAAATCCAGACTACCTCCGGTTCGCCCGCGAGGCAGGTCGCGGCGAAAACGGCGGAGAGAACGGCGGCAATCGAAAACAATTTGAAGGTGTTCATGCGGGTCTGACGCTACCCGAACCCGAGCCGCGCGGCAAGGGTCAAACCGCGCCGCGGCAACACGGACCCTAATCCACGCGGCTGCGACGGGTTCTCTATTTCGCCTGGGATTTCCGCTCCAAGCCCAGGGCGCGGTCCAAGGCGTCCTGAGCGGACGGGTAATTGGGTTTCAGTTTAAGGACCTCCCGAAACTCCTGGATCGCCTCCGTGTAGCGATGGGTTTTCGCCAAGGCGATACCGTAGTTGTAGCGGGTATCGGCCGACTCCGGCTGGAGTTGGACCACCGCGGCAAACTCGGCGAGGGCTTCGGCAATCCGGCCGGCGCGCGCCAACTCCACGCCGAAGTTATAGCGCGCCTCGGCGAAATCGGGCCGCCGGCGCGCGGCGGCGGCGTAATGGGGGAGGGCTTCGGCGCGCCGATTCAGGGCGACGAGCGCGTTGGCAAGGTTGAAATGGGCCACCGGATCCTCGGGCTTGAGCCGGAGGGCTTCCACGAACAGGGGGATGGCCAACTCAGGTTGTTCGTGCTCCGCCAGGAGCCGGGCCAGGTTGATCCGGGCCGCGGCGTTGTCCGGATCCAGCCGTAACGCGGCGCGGTACTGCTCCATGGCGCCCAGAGTATCTCCGCGCGAAGCCAGCACCCGCGCCAGGTTGACGTGCGCGGGCGAGAACCGCGCGTCCGCGCGGAGCACCGACTCGAACATGCGGATGGCATCGCTTCCCTTTCCTTCGGCGGCGAGCACGAGGCCAAGGCCATTTTTCGCCTCGGCGCAACCGGCGCGACACTCGGCGGCCTTCTGAAAGCACCGGGCGGCCTCCGTATAGCGCGCGGCGCCGTATTCCAGATCCCCCAGGTGGAACCAGGCATCGGGCTCCTGCGGGCAAAGACGCGCCACCTCCCGCCACTGCTCGGTCGCGCCCGGCGCGTCGTCGACCGCCTCGAGCAATCGGGCGAAATTGGCATGCAAGACCCAGTCTTCGGGTGACAGAGCCAGGGCGTCGCGGTAAACCGGCGGCAGATCGGTCAGCGGGGTTGGCGGGGCCGCCAACTCCTGGCGGAGCCCATCATCTCGCTTCTGGAAGTCGAGCTGGGTCTTGAATGGGGGTTGCTGCAGGCGCGAACGCATTTCTTCGAGCACCCGCCGACGGTCGAAATCCGTGAAAGCCAGGCGGCTCGTCAAATCCTCTTCGCGCAGCCAAGACCCGGGGGACGAAGCGCGGCCGGCGCTCGCGGACGCCGCCGCTCCAATGGACGCCGCTGGGGTCGGGCTGAACAACGCTTCCTCGAGGGCGCTGGCGACCCTGGAACTCAGCCTGAAGTTGCCCCGGAAATTGAGATGCACGTGATCGTAAAAGAGGGCCTCGCCGGCCGGATCGCGGCGGTCGGCGAACTCCCGCTCGGCGTCGATCAGTTTGGCTCCGCTGGCTGCGGCCGTTTGCCGAGCGATCTCGTTCAGGCGCGAATCGGCTCGGAAACGCAAGGTGTCGCGATCCCGGGCGAGGCGGAAATCGGCTTGGGCGGCCTCAGCCTGGCCCTGGACCGCTTCGCACCGCGCGCGGCGAAAGAGCAATTCCGCGTATTCAGAGTCGAGATGCGCCGCCTCCTGGTAGGCCGCCAAGGCGTCGGCCGTTCGATTCTCGGCTTCCGCCCGGCAGCCTCGTTCAAAGGCCTTCTCCCATTGCGCCCGGTCGCTGGGGGGTAGGCCGCGACGATGCTGGGAGGCGAAGGGGGGACAGTCCGCGAGATTCACCGGCGCGGTGGTGATGACTACTTTGGCTCCGGCTTTTTGTCCCGCGGCGATAGTGTCGGCGAGGTTTGCGCCAAAGCGCGCATAGACCGCGGCCAGGCGCGGGTCCTCGGCGCCCACCTGGTGGCTGAGGAACATCTCCATTCCCTGCCACGAAGCGGTTTCTGGTTTCTTGAGGCAACGCTCCACTAACTGACCCAGCCGCGATCGCCGCCAGGCAAGCGTGGCGCGGACGGAGGTCAGGGAGGGAACTTGCCCGCCAAACACGGTGCCGGCGCCAAACGGCCCGACGACTTCATTGTTGCCCGCGTAGATCACCCAGGCATCGCCCGCCAGTGGAGCGCAATCGCGGGCAATCTCGCGGATCACGTGCGAATTGATCGCCGTCATGGCGACATTGACGACCTCGATGGTCCGCTCCGGGTGTCGCGCCCGCAGCAACCGCTCCAGTTGCCGGGCGAAACCATAGGCTGGCTCCGGATCGCCCATCGCGGCGGATTCGCCCAACACGAAGATACGACACGAGCCGGCGGGCTTGGCGGCGCTCAGCGACAGCGGCAGGGGCGACCGCGCTGCGCTCGGAGGAAAGAAGCGCCAGCCAAACTTGGGGTTTTCAACCAGCGCGCGCCGTCCCTCTTGCTCGGCCGGCAGGAAAAACGAGGCGGAATAACCCCAATCCGCCAACCTCAACCCAAGCTCGACCAGCCCAGCCAACATCAAAGGGAGCGCGCATGCGGCCATCCGAAACCAAAAACGGACCCGAGGGCTGATAGGTTTCGGGACGGTGACCGCGGAAGTCGATGGCTGCCGTCGCGCCTCAGGGCGCGGAACCGGACGCTCGGACTGTGGTTTTCGCCGCCGCATGGGTGCGCCAAAGTCGAGCAGCAAACCCCGCGAAAGTCAACATGAACGCTCCACTTGCAGCTGTGCGCGTCACCCCAATTCCGCGCCAAACTTCCTGAGGTCGCCGGTTTTTCTCGAGCATCCGCCAGGCCGATATGGCGGGGTTCAAGGAGACCGCCCGGTTCCACGGAGAAATCAACCATTGGTAGGTTCCATCCCGCCCCAGCTTGACCAAGAAAGCGTTCTCCTGGTTGGGCGCGGAGCGCAGGCCTTTACTTTCCGGCATCGTTTGGAACAAAGTCCGCTTTGGAGAACTTCTGATCCACGACGATGTTTTCATGAGTTTCTGTGGTAACGATGCCTTGGGGATCGGATTGAGTCATCGAGCCGCTGACTTCGGGATGGCTCTTGGCCGCCCTGGCTAGCGCATCCTTCATTGCCTCGCTGCTCGTTACCGTCCGAAGCTGGCGGATCAGAAAGTCTTGTTTTCCAATATAAAGAGTAGTTGTCCGGCCTCTCGATTCGCTCCGAAACACGTAACAATCCACGCCCCCCGCCTTCCCATCGGGCTGCTTTTGAGACTGGGCTACGGCGCCGCCAAGCTGATTGCCCCAGTTCATACGGAAAAACGTACCGGGAATGGTGGCAGCCGCGCTCCCAGAAACGCCCGTAGCGCTGGCCAAACCGAGTTCCCGAGTCTTTTGTTTTGACGTTCCGTTCCCGAGCCGCAAGAAGTCACCTTCCCCCGCCGACCAAACCGCGCCTTGGTTCCTATAGGTTGGATGCACCGCCTGCTCCCATTCGACCAGGTAGAGGTCCGGCCGGGCTAATTTGACGCGGAACGTGGTGGTGAGCTTAGTTCCATTGATTTCGGACACGGTGCTTCCGGTGTCGCTATAGCTTGTCAGGCCGGCGTATTTCTCCCGGGCTTTTTTGAAAATCTCGGTTGCCGGAAGATCGACTCCGGTTTGGGCGCTTGAAAGGACCACCATCGTTGGCGCGCCAACCAAAAGGATGGTAAAGCCGATAGTGAAGGCCAGGTTACGTCTTGAGGAAGTCATAATATTGTTCGTTTACCAGATGACGCAGGCTTTCACGAAATCTGAAGCGCTCGACAGCCGAACCACGGCGACCCGAAACCCGCCTCGCATGGATACTGCGGGTTTGGCAAACAACGGTCGCCCAACACCATCAGCCTGTAGGTCCACACCCTTACGGACGCTCTCTGGGTTAAGCCTATCCCCGTTCGATCGTAAGGGCAATAGGGTAGGCGGCATTTCGCACTGTTCAGCCGGGCTCAGGAAAAGTCATTTTGGGCGCCAACGGTGAACCAGAGCTCCGGCCTGTCGGTTCGCGGGGCCGGATGCCCGCCCCTCTTCAGCATCGTGAAAATGGCCGCTCAGCCTGTGGGCAAATTTGCGCCGGCGGCCGGCCTCGGCCAAAAAATCGTTCCGCCCCGCCCCCTCACGGCGAAGCCAGCCGGTAGAACACGCTGCGGTCGAAGGGATCAATCGGCAAGCTGACGGCGTTGGTTGCGAAGGAGCCGGGCACCAGAAACCAGTTCGTCCCGAGGCCGTCGGCTTGCGCCAGCAACCCCCAGCCCACGTGATCGGCGGGCCAGGACAGTTGCACCGCGTGATTCACATTCGACACGGTGAGACTGGGAGCGGACGGCGCGACCCCGCCGCCGGAACTGTTGGTCGGCTGAATGATCACACTGGCGTAGTGGGTGATCGGAGGTAATTGCGCGTAGAGGCGGTTGCTCGTCAGGGTCAATGACGCGACGCGCAACGGCCCGTCGGGCGAGAGGATCGTGGCTGCGGGGATCACTCCGTTGGTGAGCCAGGTCGGGCAGGCTAAGTCCACCGCGAGGGGCGGCGTGGCGGCAAGGGTATAGGGAGGGCTGGCGCCCACGTTCATATTGTTGATGTCCACGAACGTCTTCCGCGCCGCGAGGTTTTGGTAGAGAGTCAACCCCGCGGTGGCGGGGGCGTTGGAGGAACGCAGCGCCGGCGGGATCTGGAGGAACGCAAAAGCCTTCGCCAGGGCGTTGCTGAGCGTCGAGAGTTGCGTGAGGCGATCCGCGGCGGTGGCGTTGTAATAAATGTAGCCCGGATTGCCGCCGTAATAATAAACCGCGCCGGACCCGATGAAGTTCGTCCGCTGGGCCGGCGGCGCATTGAAACTGGCGACGCCGGTCAGGGGCGCCAGGACGAGCGTGTTGGTCGGCGCGAAATTGCCGCTCTCGCCCAGGAGCGCGCCGCTGTCGCCGGTGACCAGCAGGCAGCCGCCGGCGCTTACCCAACTCCGCAGCGCGGCCGCGTCCGAAGGTTCAAACGCTTTGGCATGGGGGATGATCAACACTTTGAGCGAGGGCAGGAGGCCGCTGGCGTTGAGTTTCCACTCCGGCACTATCCGATACTGATAGTGCAATTCGCTCAGCGCCGTGCCCCAGCCCCAAACGGCGTATTGATGGGTCTGTTGGGCGAAGTTCATGGCGTCGCCGGGCAACATCATCGCGTTGATCGTGCTCGTGGACAGGTAGAGGCCCACCTCCTCGACCGGCGCGCGATTCGCCAGGGCCGGCGCCGCCGCGCGTGCGACAAAGGTCATGAAGGCCTTCTGCAATTGCGGCGTCCCGCAAAACTCCGGGTCCCCATCGATGAAATGAGGCAGCGCCTGGGTCGCCAGCATTTCGTAGAACAGAGCCAGCGCCGGCTCGGCATTCGTCAGCGTCTGGGCGTAACCGTCGTTGTAGAGCCACACATTGACGAAGCGGCTGCGGCCCTGCTCGCGGGCGGCCTTGTAAACCGGGGACACGCGCGCGAAGGGCGGCAGCCCGAAACCGCGGGCCCCGGCGGTGATGTTCCAGCCCAGGCTCAGCTCCGTGCTGGCCAAGTCGAGCGTTCCGCGGGCCCAGCCGCCGCTGCTGGGAAGTTGGTCGTTGACCAGGAAAGCGAAATTCGTCTCGCCGGCTTGCGCGGCGGCGGCGTGGACCGCCAGGTCGTAATTGGTCAACGCCGCGGAGCCGTTCTGCCGCCGGAAAATCTTGTAAGCGCTCCAAACGGGATTGGTCAGCCAACCGTTGTTCAACCAGGCGGCCGAGGCGAGGTTCGTACCGGCGAGGCCGTACCGATTGGAGGCCACGTTGAGGAAATAGGCGCGGACATCGAAGTTCGCTATCGTGGTCGGCGATGCGTTGGAGGCCAACACGCCCCAGCCCGCAAGTTGGCCGGCGGTAAACTGATTGGTGAGATACTGACGGAACAACGCCACGCTCCAGTTTCCAAACCCGCTCGCCACCGGCCCGCGCGCCATGAAACTGTCCCAACCGCTGAAGTTGTCGGTCCAGGTCCCCTGCAAACCGGTCAACTTCACCGCCGCGAGCGTTTCGGCAAAGGCGTAATTGGACCAGCACGGACAGGCGGTATCCTTGCCCAGCAAAACCTCGCCCGAATAGGCGCCCGCGGCCGGGATCCACAATTCGCCGGCGTGGGGTTGGGAACTGGTCCGTGCGGCCGTGTTGTATTCGTAGTCCGCGTCCCCCAGCGCGCTGCCATAGATCGTCTTGGATCCGCCCGCGTCGTACACGCGGCTGTCGCTGGGGTTGGCGCCACTGGCGTCCTGGTTCACAAACCCCGTCGCCGGCGTCCCCTCCGGATAGAGCATCGGCCCGCCTCCGAATTCCGGATGCATCCGGGTGAAGGGCCGCGCGAAATAGCTGACCTCGCTGGGGTTGGATGGCGGGTCATCGAGGAAACTGTCAAACCAGGTCCAGGCCCCCGCCCAGACGATCGGCCCGCCGCCGTAATCCTGCCAGTTCCAAAAATGATGACGGATCGTCCACCGCGACCACCCGGCGTCCCACTGCAGCTCGGCGATCGGGTTGGCGGCCTGGCCATAGGCTTCGTTGTAGCTCAGGCTGACCAAGCCGGCCGCTTTGAAACTCAAGCAGGCGTTCGAGGCGGCCGCGCCGTTGTCGTTGCCGTAGGCAAACCATAATCCCCAACTCGGACTGGTCCCCACCCCGTTGAGCACGGCGCTCGCCCCGTAGTCTTGCGCCACGCTCAAGGAGGAGGTCTGGACCACTCGCGGGAAATTGTCCCACCATGGCTGCGCCGAGGCCGAAAACCCGCCGGCTGCCACCGCGGCCAACAAAAGGAACCAGCGCGAGGCCCAACGGCGGGTCGAATCGCTGCGGATCATCCAACGGTTCATGTTCATGTCTCGGCTCTCCAGCGGCGGCTGACGGGTCGCCGCAAAACCAAACCACCCCGCCCCTCGCGGGGCGGCGCCCGTCGGCGCCGACTCGAACGGCCGCCGACGGGTCCCGCGACAGGAAACCATGACCGCGCTCGCGGGGCAACGTCCATCTCTCGGCCGCAGCAAGGCTCAACCTGCTGCGGTGGGGCAGGCCTCTGGTCAACCGGATGGCGGAGCCTCCGGCTCCGCCCGGCCTACCGGACCGTCATTTTTTCAAACGGTAGAACTTCTCGCCCGAGGGTGTGACCGTCACCACATTGGAGGAACCCTGCACAACCACCGTGGCGGTCGAATTGGTCCAACCGCCGGGCAGGGCCGAAGTCTCCTGCAGCGTGAAACCTTGCGCGGACACGGGCCAGGTGATGACCGCCATGCCCGCCGACTGCGTCACCGCGAGAGATGGCGCCGGAGGCTGATGCGCGCCCGGGGCCAGATGAATATCATCGAGCAGGATGCTGGTATCGCCCACGTTATGCGTGGTGAACACCAGCGTCGCGGTCGGCGCGTCATTGGTGAACACCAGGTACTGCGCGAAATACGGAATGTCATCGCCGATCGGGTCCACCTCCTTGCCCGAGAGCAGCGTGAGGTCGCCAAAGGCAACGTCGTAAGTGAGCACGGAACCGGTGGGCTCCAGGCGCGCGTTCACGCCATACCAGAGAGTATAGACCTGGCCCGCCGTCAGACCGCTCACCGACGCGGTGGCCGTGCCCTCATGCCACATATACAACACCTCGCCCTGGTCGGGCGCCATGCCGTTGTCGCCGAACGTGTCGCCGGGGCTGAAATTGGCGCCCGGGTGGCCCGTGAAAGTCCAACCCGCCATCGGCAGCGGATAACTGGTCGAAGCCGGCTCGCCTCCAGCCTCAAAGCTTGGGTTCTCGATGACCACTTCTCCGGCGTCCCGTTGGACCATGCTGACGGCGTCCAGCAGCAGCGCCGGCGTCGTCCCGGCCACCGTCGGGCTCGTGGAGAAGACCAATAACTCCGAAGCGTTGGCCGGCGTGAACACGACGTTCGTGAAGTAAAACGGCGCATCCCCCACCGCCGCGCCCGCCGGATTGATGTTCTTGATCGCGGTCAGGACCTTCCCGCCCAGCGTCACGCGCAGATCCACCGCGGCGCTCGGCGCGGCGCTGGCATTGTAGCGGAATTGGAGCCAATAGCTCTTGCCCGGCGTCAAACCGTAGATCTGCTGCGCGAGATTGGTTGTCCCCTCCAGCACCGCGACCTGGGTCCCGTCGGGGATAATCCCGTTGTCCATCGCGGGGCCGCTGGCGTTGTTGACGTCCGACCCGCCGGTCCAGGCGGAGAGCGGGCTGACCCCCGGCGCGGAGGCCTCAAAACTTGGGTTGAGCACCAACGAGGTAAAGGTCGTGACGGTGGGCAACTGGACCACGTCCAGACCCGCGCTAGCCGAAGCCCGCAGACCCGAACTGCCCCGCCCCACGCCCACAACCTGGAAGAACTGCGTGTTGGTCGCTCCCTGGGCAAAATGCAGGGTGAGCGTCCCGCTCGCGTCGGCGCCGACGATCCCCACCACGCCGGGACTCGGCGAGCTGAGCTGGATATCGGCCGAGTTCTTGGCCAGAAACGCCGCCGGCACGGTCACCTGGATCGGAAAGACCTGCGTCCCCGCCACCTCGATCGCCGTAGGCTCGAAAGTGATCGGGTAATGCTGGATCACTTGGCCCACGATGCGGAGGTCGTCCAGCAGCAGCGTCCCGCCGGCCGTGGTTTGGGCGAAAGCGAGGACCGCATTGGTGCTGGCGGGCGTGAACGACACCGTCTTGGCGTGGTAGGGATTGGCGCCGCCGACCGGGCTGACCGTTTCGTCATCGACCACGGCGCCATCGACGGTGACATGCAGATGCGCGTTAACTCCCGGCGCGCTCTCGGCGTTGTACGCGAAGCTCAATTGGTATGGCGTGTTGGCGGCCAGGTTCGCGATCGTTTGACTCAGGACGCCCGGCCCGGCGATGAACCCGACCAGATCCTGGTCCGGAACCGCTCCGTTGTCCGCGCGCGTTCCGCCCGACAGGCTGATGCCATACGACCCGCTCTGGTTGGTGTCCCACGTCCAGCCCGCCATCGCCGCCGGCTTGATCACCTCGCCGGCGTCGGCGGAAGGCGGGTTCCCGGTGACGTCCGTCGGCGGCCCGCTGGCCTCGAAGCTCGGGTTGGCGATCACCGCGTTGCCGGCGTCGCGCTGCACGATGCTCACCGCGTCGATATAGGCCGACATGTCACCGGTGGCGATGGTCATGAAGGTCAGCGCGCCGGTGTCATTCGTCGGGGTGAATGGCAGGTTCACGAAGTTAAAGCCCAGCGTGGCGAGTTGCGCGTCGTTGACGGCCCCGACCGGGGCGCCGCCGAAGCTGACCTGCAGCACCATCGTCCCGCCGCAACAGTTGCGCGCCATGTACCAGAACTGGAGCCAATACTGTTTGCCCGGCGTCAAGCCGCTGATGTCCTGCGACAAGGTCCCGTTGTGCCACACCCGCGCGTAGCGGTCGCGGTCCGCGACGACCGTGCCCGGCGTGGAGAACACGTCGCCCAGTTGGTTCACGCCCCAACCGCCGACCGTCGTCCATCCCTCCGGCGTGATGTCGCCGTTGCCGCTGGCGGTCCAGTTGTTTTCAAAACTCGGGTTGTTTACGAACGCGGCCGGCGCCGGTCCGGTCGCCAGCCCAAGCACCGTGGTCGTCAGAATCCGAACGAGGGCTGTCATTTTGCTTTTTCTCATGGCTGTGCCTTTGGTTAGAAGTTAGAAATAGGGTGACGCTACAGCACTGCATTAATGGGCTCGCGTTGTCAACAGCTAAATCGGCGGCTAAATCGGCGGCACACGAACGGATGAACCGCGCATCCGAAGCGGGGTCAATCCCAAGGCGACTGCAGACGATAAAGCGCGGTTGAGGCGTTGGGGGCGGGCAGTTGGAACGACCAGGACGGACCGGAAATCCGCGGGCTGCCGGGCACTTGCGTCCAAACGACGGGCGGGGCTGGATTGGTGGTAGAGTACAGGGAGTAAAAGATCGCATCGGGCGAGGCGCCCAAAACGAGCGATCCGTCTGGGGCGCGAGAGACCGTCAGGGTGGGGCGGGAGTCGACGCCGGCGGTCCAGGGGGGCGCGCCTTGCTCATACGCGCCGAGGTCCGGCGCGCTGCCCGCGTAGCCATCGGTGACGCCGGGCACGACGAGCCCGGCATCGACCGCGCTGGCGCCGGGCAGCAGTTGAAACTTCTGACGAGTCCAGTCGGCCAATTCCGTCTGGGGCGAAGAGGAGAGGAAGAGATTGTTGGCGGCGAGGTATTCATCCACGTAGCGGGTCCAAAAGGCAGGGTCGGGATTGCCGATGGCGCCGTTGGTGGTATTCCAGGCGTTGTTGCCCGGCGCCAGCGACCAGGCGCAATTGAAGACGGTGTTGTTGTAGATGCGGTCGCCGGCGGCGGGCGAATTGATGGTGATGCCGGGAAAACCGCCGTTGTTCCAGCAGACGTTGTGGTCCACCGTGTTTGAGTAATTCCAGTTGTCGAGGTAAACCAGCGGCGTGGGTCCGGGATAATTATTGTCGTGCAACCAATTGAACGCGATATGGCTGTTCGCCGCGCCGTAAATCACTCCAAGGTCTTTGCAGAGCAGCCCGGGGAAGGAGAGATCATTAAACTGCACGTTCGCGCCGGGAGCTCCGCCCGCCGCGCCGGGACCGCCGCCCGGGTGCAGGATATCGCGGCCCGATTGCGCGGCGGTGTTGAAGATGGCGGCGTCGCCAATCCCGCCGAGACTGATGGCGCACGAGTAAGTGCCGGCGTAGTCCGTATTCGTGATGTGGTTGCGAGTGATGAGATTGTTGGCGCCGGAACTGGAGATGCCGTTGCCCGCGGTATTGGCGATCACGCACGCGCTGACGATATTGCCGGCGCCGCTCAAGAGAATGCCGTCCGGCCGCGACACGGGCAACAGGTAGTGGTCAAGATATTGAGCCTGGCAATTCCGCAGAACGTTGTTGTCGCCAATGAACACGACTTCTCCGCCGATGAAGTTGAGGCCGGCGACCGTGATGTGGCTGAGATTGGTGACGGCGACGCAGCAGGAGCGCTGTTTCATCTCCACTTGGCGGGAGGAAGGATCCGCGCCGCCGGTCAGCCGCAGGAAGAGGGTCGAGTGGGATCCGTTGGCTTGGAGATACCATTGATTGTCGGAGGTGAGAAACTTAAGGCTGCCCCAGAGAAAGCCAACGCCCTCGCCGTCAAACCACCAATTATTGGGCAGCGGGGCGACGGTAATATTGCTCCCGGCCGAGCTTAGGACCTGGGCGGCTTGCCAGCCCCAATCGAAGCCCACCCCGCCGGAAAACCAGGCGCCAGCCAGGTCATTCGCGGCGAATCCATTCCATGCGGGGCTGACGACGATTTGCGGTTGGCTCTTGCTAATGGTCACGGGGGCGGCGCCCGGATGCAGGGCGTCGCCCGTTCCGTAGGCGGGATACCGCGCCTCGTGGAGCATCACGCCGTCCACGAAGACCTGGTTGTATCCTTCCCCCAGATCCCAGGTCACGGACGCCTGGAAAATGCCATTGGAGAGGTAGGTCCAATTGGTCACGGGATTGGCCGCGTCGATCGTGACCCGTTGGTTGGAAAGCGCGGCGTAAGTGATCGGAGCGCCGTCCACGCCGTTGTTCCACGGTTGGATGGTCTCATGGTAAACGCCGCCGGACAGCAGGCAGGTATCGCCGGCGACCAGGCTGCTGGATGCCCTTTGAATGGTTCGAAAGGCCGCGGCCGCCGAGACCCCCGGGTTGGCGTCGGAACCATTGACGGGATCCACGTAGTAGGAGACCGCCGCGCGCGGCCGCGGTCCAAGGTCGCGAAGTTGGATCGCATTCAATTGCGAGGGCGTTTGGGTGGCGCCGGTTGGCAGGCCGGTCAGGGAAAAACTCTGCGCCGCCCCGCTGGCGACGAAGGCGCCGACACAGCATTGGCCGACGGAGACGGAACCGCTACCGGAGGGGTAGGTTTGATTGTAGCGGAGGACCACGCTATTGCCGCCGGGACTGCTCGCGCTTTCCGAGCGTTCATAAATGGACGGTCCGAGACTGCTGCGGGGATCGCTGACCCAAACCTGCGCGCGGTACTCGTGTCCGTTGATCAGGTTGGTGAGCGTCAGGATGAAACTCTGATCCTCGCCGTCATACGCGGCGCCGCCGATGATCCGCTGGTAGGGGGTCGAGACCTGGCCGTAGGGGTAAAAAGCCTGGTCGTTGATCGGCATGGGGTTGATCAAACCCGGGCTGACGCTGCCGTTTTCCAGGGCGGTGAAAGGGACGCCGTTCACGGTGGCGTTGGCGGCGAACGCGTAGCCATACTCGTAGGCGAAGACGAGCGCGCCATTAGTAATCACGTCGGTATCGGCGCGGATGTTTTGCGGAGGATCCCAGACGATCACGGCGTCAACGGGGCGCGGGGCCCCGAGCGCGACCGCGACAAAGAGCAGGCGGAGGAAGGACATGGTTTTTCGTCGGTTGACAGCGAGTATCGGCGCCGCCGCCGTCAGGCGTTGGCGACGGCCTGGCGATACAAATCGTTCATTTGTTCTCCTTTTCGGTCCCAATCGTAATCGCGCAGCACCACCTGCCGGGCTTGGGCGCCTTCGCGCAACGCGCGGCCGCGGTCCCCGTCATAGCTGCGGATCGCGTCGGCCAGGCCGGCGATGACCGAGCGACGCGAGCCCAAGGGCACTTTCACGCCGCAGCCTTCCCCGACGGCCAGGGCGGGCCCGCCGCAATCCAGGCAGATGACCGGCATCTCGTTAACCATGGCCTCGATCACCGCATACCCGCCGGTGTCGTGAAGGCTGGGAAACACAAACACATCGAAATCGGGGTAGAGTTCCAACACCTCATGGCGGGGCAGCCGACGGCGGAAAAACACGCGATCCCGCAGGTGAAGTCGCGCCGCCAGCCGCTGGAGGCCCGGTAAATAGTCGCCATCGCCCACCAGGGTCAGGGTGGCGTTGGTGTCCACTTGGGCGAACGCCCGCAGCAGGAGGTTGATGCCTTTGAGGGTGATAAGGTTGCCCACATACAGCAAGCGGAGGGGGCCGTCATGAGCCGCGCGGGCGCGGCGCGGAAGCTCCGACGCCGTCAGCCCGATGGTGGGGACGAGCCGCGCGTCAAAGCCCTGAGCCGCGAGCGCGCCGCGCATCGCGGCCGTCGAAGCCAGAATGAGGGTGGTGGCCGCCGCGCGCCGGGGAAGGAGCAGGAAGGGCGACGCCTCGACCCGATTGTGAATGGCGCGCCCGAGTTCATACGCCAGCGAGCGCGGATGCGCCCACGGAAGCAGGCGCGGGGGGATGGATTCCATGCCGCCGATCGGCCCCCAGACGCAGGGAACGCCGTGCCCCCAGATCACGGTCGCATAGCGGAACGCGGCGAAGGTGATGTGATGGAGCAGTTCGAAGCGCCGCGCCTGATGCAACCGGGCGACGAGGTCTCGGGCCGAGCGCTGCCAGAGAACATAATAGAGGTGGTGGGCATGAACGGCCCGTTTGAGGCGCAGGAAAAAGGGGGAGGCTTCGTGGTACACGAACTCCGGGAGCGGCTGCCGCCCGCGCAAGGAGGCCAAACCGCGCTCGATGTTATCGCGGTTGTTTCCGCGAGTGAGCACGGTGACCTCATGGAAACGAGCCATTTGCAACGCCCATTGCCATCCCACCTCGGGTTCGGACCCCTTGCCCGGCTCGCAGGCGTAGGCGGAGATCAAGACTTTCAAGCGACGCGTCATGCCAACGCGAGCGACGATGGGGGAATCGCGCGCCGATTGCAAGCGTCGGGACTGACGGGGCGAGGGCGCCACTTTTTTTCGCGACTGCAACCGCCGCAGCTTGACGGTGACACGGCGGAACGTAAAACTTGTCCCTGAATATGGCGCATACGGACAAAGATGGGGTTATCAAATACGACCGCTCGCGGTTCGCGCACGGCTTGCCGCTGCCCGTCAAGGAATACCGGACCCTGGAGGGCTGCCGCAGGCAACTCTACGCCTTGGGGCTGATCGGCGCGTACCCCAATGGCATCGGCTTTGGCAATCTCTCGCGGCGACGGAATTATTCCGCCTTTTTCTCCTCGCCGGGCCCGCAGTTTCTGATCACGGGCTCCCAGACCGGACACCTGAGCGCGTTGACGGGAGCGCACTACTGTCGCGTGTTGGATTTTGACATCGGCGCCTTGCGGGTCTCGTCGGCGGGCCCGGTGGAGGCTTCGAGCGAAACCTTGACCCACGCGGCGATCTATCAGGCGGGCGAGCGGGTTAAGGCCATTGCCCACGTCCATCATCACGCCCTCTGGCGAAAGTTGCAGGAATTGGGTTTTCCCTCCACCTCCGAAGCTTTGCCCTATGGCACCGCGGAAATGGCGCGCGCGGTCGCCACTTTGGCGCGCGGCAAGAACGAAGGTCTCATCGTCATGAAAGGGCACGTCGATGGCGTCATTTGCTTTGGCGCGAGCCTGGCGCGCGTTGCCAGGCTGCTGGCCAGGCAGGTGGCCGCCCTTTCCGGCTAGCCTCCTCTACGGCCGGCCCGAATGTCGGTTTAGAAATGGGCCAATATCTCGCTTCGTTCGAGCTTGGTCAGGTCGGCGGAGAGGTTTTTCTGGATCTTGGCCCGGACCTCAGGCTCGAGTTCCTCGAGCAGTTGGTGGTTGATCTCTTTGCTGGCGGCCAGCAGGCAATGTTCGACTTCTTTGGCGCGGGCCAGGGTGTTGAAACGGCGGGCGAGCTGGCGCACCAGGCGCTTACGCATCTCCAGTTCGATGTTGTGCCGCTCGCCATCGGCCATCGCGCCGGCGGCGGTTGTCCCCCCGCCGCGAGGGAACCGGCCCGATTGGTCGCTGACTTTGTCCACCAGCTTTCCGTGGGCTTCCGGCCGCTCGAATTCCTCAACCGGTTCCAGGCGCGGCGTCCGGTTCAGGTGATTATTATCGAGCCAAAAGGCTTTGAGGCATCCAAGGTCAGCGACTACAACCAATGTATTTTTCATAGTCTCATTTCAGGGCTGCAAGGGGCGGCGCGACCCTTTGGATCGCCCGCCTGATTCACCATACCACAAGACCTCCGCATAAGGAATAGTCCAGCCGGACATTTCCCGAGTAGCGCCCCGGCGCCGCAACCCATTTGACGGGCGAGCGAACCCCGTGCATGTTCTAGGCTATGAAGATGTGCTTGTTACTTTTAGGATTGTCTCTTATCCAGATCGTTTCCGCGCGCGCCGCCGCCAGCCTCTATGAGGTTCCCCTCAAGGACATCGACGGCAAAGACACCTCCCTCAAGGCCTACGAGGGCAAGGTCTTGCTGGTGGTCAACGTGGCCTCAAAGTGCGGCTTTACCCCGCAATACGCCGGGTTGGAGGCGCTCCAGGAGAAATACAAGGCCCAGGGTTTCACCGTGCTGGGTTTTCCCTGCAACCAATTTCACGCCCAGGAACCCGGGACCAACGAGGAAATCAAGCAGTTTTGCTCCTCCACCTACCAGGTGACGTTCCCGCTCTTCGACAAGATCGACGTCAACGGCCCCAAACGCCATCCGCTTTACGCCCTGCTGGCCGGCAAGGATTCCCCGTTCCCGGGCGATATCGGGTGGAATTTCAACAAGTTCCTCATCGGTCGCGATGGCAAGGTTTTGAAGCGGTTCGGCTCGCCGGTTAGACCCGATTCCACGGAATTGGTTCAAGCCGTCGAGAGCGCGCTCGCGGCCAAGTGACCCGCGATCCACGGTAATGGCCGTTGTCAAAGGCCTCCCGTCGCGGCGCGACGGTTGACATGTCGGCCCGGTGCGGCTGAGCTGCGGATTCCCCCCCCCCAGCGGCGGCGCGCTCTAACGGGGCTTTTTCCTGAGCTTCACAGACCTGGGGCATATTCGACCTCATAATTTCAATACAATGCATGTTGACTTCAACAATATTCAATATAATATGGAAATAGGATTCAATAATGTTTATGTCCGTTCTCCAAAACCAGCGTTGGGTGGATCTCCTTGAGGAGGAGGACCTGGCGTTCTTGAAGCGATTCGTGCTGCTCTCCGGGTCGCTGAAAGACCTGGCGGGAGCCTACGGGGTTTCCTACCCGACGCTTCGTTTGCGCCTGGACCGACTCATCGAGAAGGTAAAGCTGCTGGATGACCACCGACTGGAGGACCGCTACGAGTTGCTCCTGCGGTCTCAATTCGCGGATGGGAAATTTGACGGCGCGACTTTCAAGCAATTGTTAACCGCTTATCAAACGCAAAAGAAAGGATCCGAATGAAAAGCTTGTGGGCGCCAGGGTTGATACTGGCGATGACGGCGGCCTGCCCGGCCCAGGAAATCCTCGGGCAGTACGATGGACGACAACTGGCAGAATCCAGCTCGCTGACGGGTAGCGCGCTCGCGCAAATCGACGGGCGCTCGGCGCTCAAAGTGTCGAATACCAACGACGCCCGCCGGGTGGTCTCGCTCTTGAAGATTGTCGCGCCGCCGATCACGCGGCATCACTACGCGTTGGCGGGAGAGGTCAAGTATGAGCAGGTGCGGGGCGACGGCTACTTGGAGCTGTGGAACTATTTTTCGCCGCTCAAGCCCGGCCTTTCCGAAGGCCAGTACTTCAGCCGGACGATGGGAGATTCCGGAGCGATGGGCAAGCTGAGCGGGTCGTCGGACTGGCGGCCATTCCTGCTGCCCTTTGATTGGAGCGGAGGCAACGGCCCGCCGACCCGGCTCGAACTCAACCTCGTATTGCCGGGAGCGGGAACGGTGTATCTGGGACCGCTCAAACTGGTGCAATATCGCGACGGCCTGGCGGGGGTGTTTCAGGCGCCGCCCGGGGTATGGTGGTCGGACCGGGCAGTCGGGCTGGTCGGCGGGATTGGGGGCGCGACGATCGGGTGCCTGGCCGGTCTCATGGCCTGGCTGGCGTCGCGCGGGAAATGCCGCGCTCTGGTCGTGGGCGTGGCGATGGCATTGATCGGCTTGGGCGGCCTGGCAACGCTTTTCGGGCTGCTGGCGCTGGGCCTCAAGCAACCCTACGCGGTCTGGTTTCCGCTCCTGCTGGGCGGCTTGCTCCTTATGTTGATCCTCCCGTTCCGGCTCAGACAGTTCCAAAACCACTATCAAATACTCGAACTGCGTCGGATGGTGTCCATGGACAAGTAAGCGGCGCGAGACCCTCCGCTGAAGGCCGGCGCGGGCGGCCGGCGCCGGGATGACCCCGGTTAAGCTTTTCCTTCCATTTTGCGTCTGAGTTCGGCATAGAAGGCTTTGGCCTTGTTCAACCGCTCGCGGATGCCCTGGCTGCGGTCGTCCTGGCCGGCGGAGAACTCCTCTTCAATCCTGGCCATGGCTGACAGTTGCTTATCGATCAGGGCCGGCCCTTTTTCGGGATTCCAGGTCGGGCGTCCGCCGATCACGACGTACACCGGGGTGGTGTGGGCGACGGCGTTGTTGTCGCAGACGACGCTCGCCATGAGCCAGGCGCTGGCGGTGAGCGTGTGCTCGAACTCCAAAACCAACTCCGGCTGGCCGCGCGCGTCGGTGATCTCCTTCAACACCCCGTCGGGGCCGATAAGGGTCAGGGCCTTGGGCAACCCGATGCGCTCCTGGCCCCGGGCCACGGCCCGCGCCTTCACCTTGGCCCCCGCCGCGCGCTCCAACTCGGCGCCCGGCATCGCGCCGTCCACGGTGAATTCGAGGGCCGGCCCGTTGCTCACGAAGGTGCGGCCGGCCTTGAAGTTGCGGAACCAGGCGTCCACGTCGAAGCGCGGCCCGGTATGCACGTAGGTGCGCACCTCGCCGATGGTCGAGCCCCAAGGGGTGTCGCTGCCGGCGGCGGCGGTGAGCCGGAAACCGAGGTTCAAATAATCCGCGTAATCCATCCGGTTCAGCCGGGCGAATTGGAGCACCTCGATGAAGTCGATTTCGCCCGTCGTGACGAACCAGGGAAAGCCCCGCGGCAGGTCGCAGCCGTTCCAGGAAAAATGGGCGAATCCGACGAGGGCGCCGGCCTGCGCATGGATGGCGCGAAAGGTCAGGTCATAAAAATCATAAGTGGTCGTATCGCGCGCCATGGCCTGGAGGTTCAAACCGATGATGTGGCCGAAGGTGCTGCGCGGGTCTTCCTGGCCGGCGACGAGGGCGAAATCGCCGCGCCGCAAGCGGAAACTCGGGCCGAACCCCGCCTGGAGAAACTCGACCTTGAGGTGGTCGCCCATGGCGAGCAGGTTGACGACGTGGACATCTTCGGCCAGGGCGTATTGCAGAAGAAACTCCCGTTGCGCCGGATCGATGGTGGGATGGTGAACGTGGACGTCGCCCGACCACCAGCCTTGGGCCGGCAGATCGAGCCAGCGTTTGAAGACCAGGGTCTTTTCCAATTCGCCGACGCCGGTCACCTCAAACTCCTCCACGACGGGGATATGTTCGGTCCCGTGGCTGGCGCCCAGGCGCCACCGGCCGGGCGGGAGGTCGATGCGGAAATCGCCGGAGGTCTGATAGGCCACCGGCTCTTTCCAATGCGGGACGGAGGGGCGCATTTCATAGGGCCAGCCGCGGTCGTCGTTGTTGCCCTTGCCTTGCATCTTGCGCACGGGCCCGATCCAATTGGGATCGGCCTCGAATTTCACGCCCGTGACGAATTGCGCGACCGTCGTCGGTTTCGTACACACGCGCCCGTCGGGAGGCAGGCGGACCTCGCTGGAGGCGGCGTCCGAGATGCACGCCATGGCCGGCGTGGGTTTGCCGGTCGCGCCGTCCAGCAAGCGGATGCGGACGCGGGTGGTCCCGGAAGGTTGAGGTTCGCCGCGGTCGGCCGGGGTGGAACCGGAGGAGCGGATGACGGCGGGAGCGGCCAGGAGGACTCCCGTGCCGGCCAGGAAACGGCGCCGGCTGATGCCGGAGGAGGGCGTGGGCGGTTTCATAGGCCTAACAGGCCCGATTTCGCCTCCGGAGTCGAGCCGGAAATTTGAGAGGAGGCCGTGGTCCAAATGCTTACGACCTCCAGCGGAACCACTCTTCTCCCGCCCCGCCTTCACTC
>Ga0316217_10001186_pt1 | contig 35020 bp, 26 predicted proteins | sample 1anoAmetaG_FD_203633 | JGI IMG/M metagenome (GOLD analysis project Ga0316217, IMG submission 203633) | Freshwater microbial communities from Trout Bog Lake, Wisconsin, USA - 1anoA | ecosystem: Environmental > Aquatic > Freshwater > Lake > Hypolimnion/Profundal zone | place: USA: Wisconsin...
CCCCAACCCCAACCCCACCATATGATACTCACATGCAGGAATAGACGTAGCTTACAAAAGATTATCTGACCCTAACTAGACAATACGTGTAGCAGCTATACATAATTGCAACAATAATAGGGGTTAAAAATGACTAAAATGTAATCTAACCTGGCCTGTCCCACACTTAGGCTACGAGATCGATCTGTGCGATTGTTCGTCCTTTAAGGCTCCTATGCTAGGGGTGGAATATTCGAGTTGATCGGTATCTAGGTCGATTGGCGAGAATAGAATTTATTTTTAAATCGTATGGAAATTTCCTGGAGAGCTCTAACCAACCGCCTCCTCAAAAACTACGCGCACATTGCCCACCACAAGGATAGATTCCCCCACATGAACTATCTCTTGTACTTTCTGCAATTCATCCAACTCTCTCTGTTCAAATTCGCAGCAGCAGACCACCTGCTCAATGCCGACCTCGGGAGGCTGGGAGATGTATGATCTTTATTAACTCAGTGGGCCAAATCGATCATGGTCAACCCGCTTTCATTCCTGCTGCTCAACTTACTGCTGCTGCTTCTGGTAGGTGCTTTCGCGGTGATGCTGGTTTTGAAGTAGAAACTAAATTAATAGAATTTCTAGAGCTCAAAAAAGTAGCGTCATAAATAGGAAGTTCTTATCAGCATTGTTTATCTTTATGCGATAATCTAGCTGATGACTCTGCCTTGCTACTCTCTCAATGTCGAATACTATTGTGATTTTATCATAAATGGCTTGGCTATGCCTTCAGTCTTTGTTGTGGGGGTTTCGACGTTGAATACTTGTCTGATTGTCTTGTCTGCACTCGTTTATTCGGAAGGTATGCTTTTAGGAAAGTGGATCTTTGCGCTCGCCTTTCTTTCGCTGTAGGTTGGGATTTTCACCATCCCAATGAAGCTTATTTCTGTATTGGTTCTGTTTGCACTCTCGCTCAAAAAGCCTCCCTTCGAAGTACTTTTACTCCAACTCAGAGAATACTTATTCGACTCTTGCTTTTCTACTTTTCGATGGATTTCATAGCATTCATGACTTCATTTACGATTGGCTTGATGCACTTCTTGACCTTCAACATCCTAATTGTCTTAGGTGAGTTTCTAAGGCCTACTGAAAGCTAGTTGAATTCAGTTGAGAGCTAGAACAGTATTCTGATTGAAAGTCTTTAGAAACTTAGCAAGAGATAAACGCTTCAGAAAAAGGAAGAAATCACTCTCCTGACCATAATCTTCAAAAACAAGGATAAAATCTAGCAGTTTACGAGCTACCTTTCTTCTCCCGCTTGCAAAGATCCTAAAGAGTTCTTTTTGAAGGTAAATGTTCGCAGTTTGGAGTGGCTTTGTCTTTTCTTCAGACTAAAAATGGACGTTAATCTCAAATAGTCCCCCAATAGCCTGATTATAAAGCTCCAGCAAGCCATTTTCTCCCTTAAATACGAAAAAATCAGCGTAGCGTTACTCGTAAATATTATAAAGCTAAATGATCAAAATTTAGAGACAAAAACTTTCAAAGACTACAAATTACTCACTGAAATTGAACTATTACTGAACCAGCTAAACTCCAAATAGAGTGAATACAAAAACGCCAAGCAGTTCATCGCATTTTCTCAAAAAATCTAACTCTACAACCAATTTATTTTTGAGTGCTGCGAAGGCATGATCTAATTCTTCACCAGACTCAAGGCCAAACATTTGAACCAGTAAAACTTATTGAACATTTTGAGCAACGTATGCAAGAACGAAGAACAATTTGTGCAATATATTAAAGAAATATAGATTTACAAAGGTACTTCCACTGAGATCAGACTTTACGACTATGCTATGAAGTTACTTAACTTTGACTATGAGCCGAAAATGATGAGAAAAGGGGAAATTTAGTGTAGTCATAGTTTATTAGTGAATTCTCACTACATTTACATCACTTAAAACAAAATCACCGATGTTTCAAACCGGGTTTTGAAGGAATTGAAACTAAAAAGAGAATAAGTCATAGACGAAAATTTCGACATTCTGATTCCTCGTTAGTTGAAATACTGTCTTCAAAGCAAGTTTGAGAAAGTCTTTTAAGCAGACAAAACTTCGCCTGAATTCATTCTTCCATTTATCCAAATGAGAGAATCGTTATTGCCCTACAAAATAAAAGTTGACATCAAATTTGATATAAATGCAGGCATAAAGTACGTAATTCATTTTCTCAAAAGCCAAGAGATGCAATAGTCTCCTGCTTTTCTGTACTCCCTTGACAATGACCAGATAGTTAATTCTTGCCCCTTGTTCAGATAATATTTCAAGTTACACAAAAGAAGGCTGGATGAAAATAACTTAGGGACTGACATTTTTGGGGTAGATATGAGTCATTCGATAAAAAACTGTGAAAAAACTGACATAGATTGTGTGCTAAAAAGGCAAAAAACTTGGCAACACAACATTCCAATAAAACTATTTGTTCTTTAGACATATAAGCTCAAGAATGGTTAGTACGCCCTTATACAACTGCTAACAAAAGAGATTTAGCAGTAGAATTCTTAGGTAAAGTTCAAAAGCTTAGATAAACTGGTGACTAAAGATTTCTTTCTGGAAGAAGAGATGGAGATGAGGTCCAGGAGCTAAACCAAGCACTAGATATATTTTTGCAGGATTAAGCACCCATGTGAAGATATGATTTATGTTTAGATGAGTCGCTTGAAATCTAGCTATCGCAAATCCTACATCAAATGGATTCTGATGTTTCTGATACTTATCTGTGTGGTTTTAGCCGCAGGCATTGTGCAGATATGTTACTAGGTTGGCTCCAATAACATCAACTATCAACATGCTCACGATTTGTTTTTAAGTAAAGAGAAACAGACGCAGAGTATTTATTCTTTGTTCTATCAGTACTACCAATATTATCAAATTTTCAATTACCCTGGGCAGTTCTTACAAATCCAGCCTTACAACATTAGTGCTCTCGTAAGCGAATACTAAAAGAAATCAAACGACAACATTCTTTACCTGTCACAGAGTTTCTCCAATACCTTCATTCTCGACAACAACACTTATAAGCTGTATTACGACAATTACAATAAAACAATGATAACGGGTCCTTTAAGTTTGGTGTAATTTCTAACTGATCTCAAATAGTCTCTCATTTCTAACAACCCTTCCTTTTCTGTTAGGAATGCAGGTGTAATAGCTACCATCACTAACTCTTTTCAGACAATCACCCTTCAAAATCTTTATGATGCAACCCAATATATCTAGTATTTGATATTAGCTGTGAATTGCGCTATTTTCGTCTGCTTAATCATGATAAAGCTCATAGATGTCAAGCTGCAACTTGCTTATCGCTAGGTCTTTAAAATCTATGACCTAATATAAGAGAACTAAATCGATCGTTGTTTATAAAAGTATAAACAGTTAGTATACTTGGGTAAGAATTCAATTACCTACAAGTTTGAGAGCAAAAAGTGGAAAGACTGGAAAAGTATCTAGTAAAACAAAATAGCAGCAAGCTTAAAGAAATAAATCAAATAGGAGTAATTTGCAAAAGACAAAAACCCAAACTAACACAAAATCAGGTATTCTCCCAACTCGATTATCCTAATCAATAGGGCCTTTTTAATTGTGATACCTATTGTGTGTTGCTTTTTCTTTTTACTCTTTGATCTAGATCTCAAAGCCTACAAAACCAATGCAGATTTAATCTTTAAAAAAACTTCGCATATACAGAAATCTATTTTGTTCCTTTTGCAGAAATCATAGAGCTACTTCTAACTTGCAATGCAGTAGATTCTGCCTGAAGACTAAAGACAAAAAGTTTAAAGGGTATAGAGTAAATATCTTTATACTAACTTTTTCAGTCCATTACCTCCTTTTTTTGATCAATATCTGGTCTCCTAAAGGCAAGTTTTTACTGCCAACCTTTGCAATTACTCTTATCTGAACACTGGATCCCTTTACAAAGGCATAAACTGTTCATTAGTTTTAAACGACGTCATGGACGCAAGTTTTTCGTCAACCTTCATCTTGTTTTAGTAGCTGATTTAAGCCTTCAAAGGTACATACATAAGTTAGCTGGGAAACACTTTTGCTCGTAATTCAGTATACCCTGTCTTCATGGAGATATGCTATGTTAGAAGAACCTTAAATAATATGTTGAACAATCTATAGACTATGTTTACTAGTTCAGTGGTTTAATTCATTAAGCAAGAAAATGATAGATTGCTTGGAGAAATTTTTAAAGGGATTTGCCTTTTCCCCTTAGTTATTGGACTTGCTGGCTATACTGCAAGAAAGCTGGCATATGAAGCAAGAGCGATCATAAAATGCATTAAGATTTTGCCCAAAAAGGCTATACTGAACTTCAAAATCGCCAAATTCATTCGAAAAGAGAATATCTTTTAAAAAGCCTCTATGATTCCCTTTTGAGTTAAGCAACATACTTGATGATATAATTTTTTTTCGAATTTCTATAACCTTATAATTAGCTTTTCCCTTTGCAGATTGGTTCAAGTTTTCTTAGCATGATCAATTATTTTTTAAGAAAAACGATATTGTGCAAAGGATTTATAAAAAGGAAAGAAAGAGATGCAGAAAAATGCTTTTTAACAAAAATCACGGATCAACAAATACTTTCTGTTTGGTAATTGTAGAATAAGAAAAATTGTGAAATGCAAAATTATTATAACCTCCTGCAAGAAACCTGAATTATAAATCAGATTGATATTAGTTGCCAATAATCAATTAAATAATATGTCAAACATTTACTGTGTGGGTTGTGGTGCCCATATTTCGTCCTTTTATAGTCTTATCATAGAGCTTGGCTTTACACTTTGTAAAGCCTGCTCTTTAGATAGCAATGGCCTCAACTACATGAAGGCTACTTACAAGCTGATTGAGATTAAAGGTAAAGACTCATAAGTGGCAGAGCTAAATTCATAAATAGAAGTTCTTCAAGCTAAAATCAAGGCTATGGAGGAAGAGAATTATAGTGAATACTTTAGGGGCAATGTTCTTGGTAATATTATTGAAAAGTAGTCAGCCGAGTTTATGCAAAAATTTAACACTTATGTTAGCAAAGTCAACTCAAGCTAAGAAAGCGTAGTTTTGGTTTAATTTAGTTAAGGAAGTTTGTGGAAAGTTCAAGGAATTAAACAAAAGTGAAGATGCAATATCAAATTCAAAATATCCTTGTTAGTGAAGCCTAGTATTTAATTAATTCTGCCAAAGCTTAGGGAAAAGACAACACCCAAAGAATCTTGAGTTGTGAAGTTTAGCGATAAAAGATGAGGAAAGAAATGAGTAATTAAACCTTACCTTCTCCACACAAAGGATAGAACTCTGAGAGTAACAAAACTACCTACAAATACAGCCGTAAGTTGATCTAAAACATTATGGATGCATATTAGGATGAGATCAAAGAAATGAAGAAGAAAAGTGTTGTGATTTCTGAACTTGTTCAAGATGGTGAGGAAATGATAAGGAAACTGGATTCTGAGGTTGGAAAAAGTAAAAAAAATGCTTCTATAGTTTCAAAAATGGCCGAGAAAACTGAAGCAACTAGAGAAATCATAGGAGAAGTTGGTCTTTTCTCTTGATTTGTAAAATTTTTAGAAAGTCTTTACTTCAAATTATTCATCAAGCCACATTTTTGCTATTGTACCGTTTTTGAGTTTCTTGGTTTTGAAGCCTTAAAATCCATATCTTTGAATAATCTATTCGATTTATGTCTTTGTTAACTTTATATTTTTATTTTCATAATAAAAAGAATGGAGTCGATTAGAATCAAAAAGCTTTCGAAGAAGAAATAGAATCTTTTCAAATAAAGAAACTTCAATAACCGCTACACCATTACCGAAAAACCTGAATCTTATGACTCCTTCTCAGATCCTCATAGCTCATATTACTTCAGCTCTCAAACAGTGATGAATAACCTTAGAAATTTGAAAAAAGCGTTAGAGAAATAGAAAAATTCTGCTTAAAAAGAGAGATTGCAAAGCTTGATCAAATAAAGGAAATAAATGAATATGAGAATTACTTCCATTTTTAAGAGAAGAAACCAATTATAATCAGCACAATAAGTCAATGTTAAGCAGCTTCTAAGATAGACTCTGGGCTCTCTATCTTTTTTCAAATAAATTAACAACGATTCCAACAGAAATCATAACTCAACCCATAAATTCAGTCATTGTGTGGGAAGGGGGCAAAAAAACAGGCATACCAATGCGACAGATTACGTTGATATGAATTTAGAAGAGTTAGTTCCTCAGAATCCAGAAAGAAAAGAACTAAAGAAGAAATCTGTAAAAACTCAGGAATAGGTGAAGAATAGGCTAGCTTAAAATTTGCATCATAAAAAACGTATAAAGTGGCTTAACTTTTTACAGGAAAGAAAGAATTCATTGATGGCTAGTAAAACAACGCAAAGAGATGATCCTAAAGAATACAACTGATTAGGTAAATACTAATAAAATTTTCTATAAACTAAAGTAAAGCTTTATCGATCTTAATATAAGTTGAATTCTGAGAGTATTTCACAAAGTTTAAGAAAAGGTGTTATTCTGGGCAAATATCAAAATCGCATTTATCAGGGATTATTCATTTAAACAAACATTTAAAATTAATATCCCTAAGCTGTCATTTTTTGAAGCAACCCAGTTATTTAAGGAAAAAACATTGGGTTTGTTACATCTAAATCTAAAATTACATTAATAACTTTTTTTGTTTCAAAGTTACTTCTCTGAAGAAAAAGCTAAACCATTTTCTTTAGGTATATTTGTCGATTTAATCTCAGTGTTTTGGGCCAATCTGAATTCCAGTATAAAATTATTATCTATGCCAAAGTCATAGTCTAATAAGCCTATACATCCTCTCCGACATATCAAAACGATTGTCCATTTGCTGAAAAGAAATAAAGAAAGATGCTAAACCCAAAAGATCTATGCAAAAGGGTTTCTAATCGGGTAATTCTTGTTCAACAATATTTTGACAGCGAGTGACTAAGTGGTTTTTTCTGGAGATTTCAATGGCTACTTCGAAGAGGATTAGCCTTTCCAAGTTTAGGGAGAACTTAAGACCTGTGAAAAACAAATCTATTTCGAAGGCTCCATCGAATCCATATAGGTCGATAGTATTAATAACAAAGTAGACCACGAACTTATCGACTAGTTAGAAAACAACACTTTTCATGGCTATTTTAAAGGCATGATCTTTAGAAAATTGGTAGCATAGCCCAACCGTTGGATCAACGTAGACCAGGATGTGCCCATCTCATTAGAACAACTAAAAGACTAAAATTTTCTATAATACAGGCAAAGAGTTTAGGTTCTGATCCCCACCTTCGTAACATTCGTCGTTAAGAATCTTAACTCAATAAGCTTCGAATCTTCAAGCGCGAAAATTAGCTCAACTTTGAGCATCAATATGCAACTAAGCTAAAATATTATGAAGCGGCTGTAGCAAGAATAGAATCCAAGCATATTGATGGCCCTAGGGAGAGAGAACTCCATCTAGTTGCCACTAAAAAGAGACCGTGGACAGAAAAAAGTTTAGGATTATTTCATTCAGTACTAGTTTAAGCACAAAACCCAATCTATGAAGTATATCGTTCGCAGGACTTTCTAGGCAGGCATAGATAATACCCATGGGCAGTTCTATGCGCCTTTCAATCTGATGTACTTGAAAATAGTTTTGACCTTTGCCGAGAAATCGGCCAAATTGCATCATCATTAAAAGCAATCACTAAAACAGAAAGTAGCAGATTAAGGATCTAAGATACATCTCAAATTTTTATGCTATGATCTAGATGACACTTTGGAACCCAATAATCCTTATAGTACATATAATGAGCTCTAGGCTCATGATTTCAACTTAGAACAATAATTTTTACAAAAACGAATGAAAACCTAAAAACTGCACTGTGGGTCTATATAAACTCCAGAGCATTATAAACAATAAGTTTAAACGCTTAGAGGGAAGCTCAAACTGGCCAATAAAGTTTCGAAAATCCACTTAATAAAGCAGATCTAATGTGGAGATCATTTGATCGCAAGCAGCAATTTGTCGTTTTTTCCATTTTACCGAGAGGCCATTACAAATAGAAGCAAAAATAATACCAATTACTACTGGAATATGGGCTTTTACGATCGGCATAGAGACATTGTGCCACCTAGAGTCCTCTCCATTTCTTAGGAATTCAAACATCGTTATAATGATAGCTCTTAAAGTAAGAAAGGCTAAGGCAAAAAGCTGTTTTTGCTCAAACAATGGAATCATGTGCATATCTAAGTACCTATTTATAGGTATTGGACCATTTACTTGATCCAGATTTGCCTACCTCTGCTAATTCTCTCAACTATAAGCATGTTTATCTTTTTACAGGAAAACGGACTCAATTCTAATGGCTACAGTACCTTCAACCAAAGAATCGCGAATGGTATTGCATTACTACTTGCCTACGGCGCAATGATTCCTGCACTCAAGTAGCACATGGCTCAATCTACCTTCTTCTCTTTCTTTCAGCTAGTCATTTACCTATCAATTGTTCCTATGATTCTTGCATTGGTTAGCAGCATAATTGATTCGCGGTTGGCATATTCTCAATGGAAAACAGACTATTAGCCTTTTTCTGACCCTTTTTTCTTAATTTCATTCATCTACGTCTGCTTCCTGGTTTTGATGGTTTTCATTATCATAATAATAGCTGTGAAAATATCTCTAATAGACAGGCAGGCAAGAGTAAACTACAAAAAAATAAGCTTCAAGAGATTTGGGTAAGCTTCAGAGTCTTCTATGTTCAAAAACTATATAGAGGAAATCAAGAAAAAAAGAAAGGGGCAGTATAAAATTGAAGAAGTGAGGGATATTGACAAGAAAGCCAACCCTGTGCCTTATGATTGAAGTTATTGCTTTTGCTTGTTCTTTGCTCTTCAATATTTACTGTATTTTCGCCCTAAATGCCAATTTTGGTGCAGAGCTAGATAAAGAATTGTCTTAAGTGAATTAATTAGATAAACTATCTCTCTTTCATTCATTCGTTTCTTTGACGTATGTCCAGCCTTAGGGTTATTAAGACTTTCCATTAGCTGCGTGAGTCATCTTCTTGACTTCATTTGGGTTGTAGGGTTTGTATTTTATAGGTCGAGCTTAGATGATCTTTTTCAAGGGAGAAGGCATCTTCATTTCCTCCAGTTGCTTCCAATCAAAATTAACACATGTGAAGAACCTATGACATTTCATTTCATCGAAACTTTTGTGCCCTAAGCGCTACTTTGGCTCAAATTTCAGGATGGAATTGATGAAATCTTTGAGTTAATCACTGATGTTTGGGTTTTTCCAGGTCCTGTTGTTTTAGGCTTGCTTCACAATTTTTTTCACTTTTAACTTATCTTTGATGTCAGAGGATGCAAAAGGAGGATAGTAGTTAGACATCTCATAAGCATAGATACCTATTGCCCAAATATCTATCTCCTTTCCATAGCCCTCTTTCATGACCATCTAAGGCGCATAGTATATGGTCGTTCCTGCTTCAGTTCTGCTGACTTCGTTTTCCCTGATTTCTTTGGCAAGTCCGAAATCAGTAAGTTTGACGTAGCCGTTTTAAAATATCAGAATATTTTAAGGCTTAAGATCACGGTACATAATGTTGTTTTTGTGTAAATACTACATTCCCAGTATTAAGCAAGCCAGAATGAACCTTACTGCGTCTTCTTTTGCGTTTTTGAAGTCATTCAGCCTGGTGGAAGTTTAGTTTATGAGAGTGTAGGTGTCACCTCCTTGCGCCCATTCCATAACGAAGTATAAGTAAACTTCATCTCGAAAGGCATAGTGCAAAGTTGTTATGAAATTGTTCTTGCTTTATTGTAAAATTCTTTTCTATAGCTGCAGGTTAGGGGTAAGTTTCTTTCTGAAGATTTAAGCTTTTACCACTCTTTTTATTGCGTATCTCTCAGTTATGCCCTTATTTTTGTTTTATTTCAGCTCAGCTAAGAACACGTCCCCGAAACCTCCACTTCCAATTTTCCCAATGATCTAAAAGCTGTCCCACTTGATGGTTTTGGGAGGCGGATACATCCTTTAAATAACCTAGCTAACATCCTCTTATTTCTTTTGAGGCAAGGGTGCAATTTATTATTTTGCCTTTCTCTTAACATTTTCGCTTGTGGTATTACTTTGCACATCAACAGGTACTTCTTTCTTGGGCAGATGGTGGTTCGGTGCGGTTTTGTTGTCCGGTTTGGGATCTGGCGGGTTTCTCTACTTTTCAATCCTGTTGCTTTTTGTTTTGCCCTCATCTTAGCAGCACAATGAGCCTATAGCTCCCATTCAAATAATATTAACTATCAGAAAATTCTATACTTAGCTATTAATCATTCTATCTACTTCAAAAAGTTTACAACTTTTGTTGATAATCAAAGCATAATCATCAAATCTGTTCGAAGTTAAAGCTTTCGTTGCTGCCGAGGTGTGAATTATCGTAATAAAAGACCCAATCTCTGTCTACCCTTGTTTTGGGAGACTCTCTGGCAAGTGTCGGGTAGTCAGTTCCGAAGGTGTAAGTATCAATAACTTTATGTGCGACTCTTGCGGCCTTCCACAATGCCAACTCCAGGTTACCTACATAGTAGCTGCCAACAGGTTCGAAAGAAAGGTCATCAATAATCACGTTTTTGATTTTGAAAGTGAGAGTATTAGTCGTTGCTGCAGCAATGATGAGGATTCTGGTTTTGGCTGTAAATACCATAACTTGATTCGTTGTCCCATTTTTGTCCCTGCCCTTAAGCTCACATTTGTAAGTGACAGCCAAACTGTAAGTATTGGAGTCAAGCTATCTTGCAGAGTTAAAGGAAAGCCCATCGCTTTGAGCCTTGCATGTCCCCTCAAGAATTTCTTTTGGGTAGTAATTCAAGTAGAGGTTGTTAATGAGATCAAAGAGATCACCAGCGTAGAATTGGAAAGCATCTACGTCCCACTCTTTATTCAGGACTGTGTCTAGCCATCCGTTTGAGTGCAGATACCTTACCACAGTTTCGTAGAGGCAGTTCAAATGATAACCCTGTGAGCCACCATAGGCGCTTTGTTATGTTTGATTTACAGGTAGCTTGCCGGAGTTTGAGGGACTGTGATATTGCATGAGGTATCATTCCAACCCTCAATTTTCGTGACAAAAACAACTTTGTAGCCAATCTCCGGATCTATTAGGAATCCCCAGTTCTCATGGACAATATTCATATTAAGGTCTCCATGGGTGTTGCTATGGTAAGTGTAGTTGATGGTTTCTCCGAAGGTCTCGTGATTCAGCGAATCATTCAAAGCAAGTGGGAAGATCTGGTTGAAGACATCCAGAATCTGCGTTTTGAAGTTGGAAGGGTCGATTTGGGTAGTGATGTTGTCAAGAATGTTTTGGATATTTTCAAGGTCAGTTTGGTTGTAAGGATCCATTCTGGAAATGGTCATTCTGTTCTTCGTAATGGTGACATTATCCACGTTTTTGGTTGGAACTAATCTCCAGCAAAGGAAGCCTCCGCAAAAGTTGATGTCTTTGTAGTAGGTGATTGGGTCCGAGAATACTGAGCCTTCATAACAGAAGAATTACCATAAGCGTAGCCAGTAATGTTGTTTCTGTTCTAAATTTTGGTATAGTTGAACTTGTAAGTGAACTCTACTTTTCCGCCTGTGACCCTAACTTCATTAGCATCAGGGATAATGGTCTACTGGTTGTTATAGTTGTAAACCATATTAAGGGTGACGTTGTCGAGGATATAGTTTATGGCTGAAATATTGCAGGTGGTGCGTCTAACCTTCACCTGTCCCCTTATTTTGTCCAAAGCCCATGGCACTTCGGGAGTTCTTCCCAACCCGGTTGGAGACAAAAAGTATGCTTCTGTACCTTAAGTGGCTTTGAGGTTGTTGCAGTTCTCACCCTCAGCACATATTCCTAGTGTGTTTACTGTTGCGAGACTGATAAGGACTACTATGAGTATCTTATTCATCAATTCTAAAATAAATAGATTTTTGCTCCAAGTTAAACTTAATCTATAAAACCTTAAAAGACCGACACTAGCAGGTTTTTTGTGCTCCAATCCAAAAATAATCTCAAAAAAATCATATTTTGAATATTATTTAAATGAGCATCAGCAGAGTATAACAGCTACGACAATAAAACGCTCAGCTCAAACAGCGTATAGCCTTACTCAAGAACCAAAGCAGCTCAAACAATCTTCAAGGAGAGATAAATAGGTTTGTTGAGGAGTCCAAAAATAATCTGAATTAGATGAATGGCAAAATAGTGTAGGAGACTGCTCGCCAAAACGCTTTGCTTCACACAGTTACAGGCAAGTATGAGGGAGTTCTTAAAAGACAAATTTAGCTACTCAACTAGAATAAGAAACTCTCTCAACAAAAGGAAGAGCAAGATAAGATTTTCAATTAAGGGGTAGAGAAATTAACTGCGGAGTATGAAACCCGAATCAAATCATTCTAGAACAAAGTTAAAGCGAATGTCAAACGTATTCAAAATCTCAGCAACGGCGGCAATATGATTGCTAGGCTGATAGCTAATCCTCGTTTCAGAAAAGTGATGTAATAACGCGGCTGTTCTTTGTAAGCTTTAGAGAATCAATCCAAGTTGTAGGAAGTGAGCCAAGAAGTGGAAGAAAGGGAGAAAGAGATCCAGGAAGCTGAAGAAAAATCGGCTCGGCTTGATTAGGAGCTCACGAAAATGCATGAATTGATCGACACCATGAAAAATTTGCTGGAAAACATGATGAAGGAGAAGGAAAACATCCTCAAGCAAAACGTGGTTTTGAAGTAAAAGTTGAAACAAAGCGAAGTCTTGATTGCCAAACTTCTTGGGGAAAATTTGCCTGAGGAAGGAGTGCAATAGGAAGACTAGCAAGAGTAGTAAGAAGAAGAGGAAGGTGAAGATTAAGAGGAAGACAAAAAAGCAGATGGGGAGAATTGAGATTCTTGATTGGAAACTTTGAATAATTGTTATAACTTTATTTAAAATATTTTGGCTAGTTAGTTCAATAAAGTAAATAATAAATAGTCTAATGTCGATTAAGCATTCATCGCATTACAGCAGACATCTGAAGTCTCAAGGCTAGCTTGGGATTAACACATCTCAAAGAGGAACATTTCATGGTGTTCAAATAGACAAGTTTAGATCTTTCCTGGATTTGATCACTGATTAGCACGGCTTTTCGCAGATGTTTCACAAGGAGCCTGTGAGTTGTCTTTAGGTTGAAGTTTGCCAACTATTTGTTGTCCGATTCTAACAAAAGTCGGAGATGATGAGTGTTGAAGCGATCTCTTTTTTTGTATTATTAGATGAGCTTCCCTTTCTTTGAACGAGAAAGAACAGAGTCCATTTGATGAAGTGAAGCATTCCAGAGCTCTGTTTTGGAGTAATCAGAGATATGGTCCAAGATTATTCGCCCTATCTTTTTGATAGAGTTGGAGTTCTTCTATCTGGTCTTAGGATGGATAGCTAGATCTTAGTATTCGGACGAGCTTTGTATCTACAGCTCCTAATCAATACTACCTCCATGTTTAGAGCTTACTTTTGGTGTGTTTTGGATTCTAGGATCAACTATTAAATCATGTGTATAAACGCAAGATTTGCTCTTTTAATGCTAAAAAGTTAGACCTTGAACTTCAGCCTAGTTCTGAGAACTCATTCCTGAGCTAAATGAGAACAAACTTTCATTTATAGGAAGTTCCTCTTCAGGAAAAATGAGCTGGTTTAGATAATCGTCAAACCAAGGGGATGAAAATGCGTTATTAAAGACCCGTTCTTACATTTACAAGTTCTCACGAAGAATTTTATAGATCGAATCTTGCTTAATTAAGTCTTAAAAAAGTTTAGCGAGGAAAGTCTAGTTATATTTTGTCAAATTCGAAAAAAAGCTTAAAATAAAACTGAAGATTTCAAGACAATCAGCAATCATCGAGATGTCTAGGCATTTTCAGATAGGCCTCTAGAAGCAGATTTTAGCTTGATGAATTGGGCCCTATTACAAATATAGTTATGCATAAAATTGAACATATTTGAGCATAAGTATATATTCACTATAAACTTTAACTTAGTACTTTAATATGCTTGCCGAAAAACTAGTAGAAAGCAGACTACAACATTTTAGAAAACAGCTCAGGAATTAGTAATTAAAATTTAGGCATCAGTAGCAAAGGCAAACCATGCTTCAAACTAGCTCTCTCCCCTATTTAGTGCCTAAGCTATCTTTCCCCAAGCATAATCCCTAGCCTAGTATCATTTGTAAAGTTCTAAAATAGTCTAAATAGATGCTTTTGTAGACTTTTAAGACTGAGTTCTTGAATTAAAGCGAGAGCTAAGCCCAAAGAACTGTTGAAATGCATATCGCTTTTTGGTAATAGTTTCTCTTCTGGCTGTAATAAAACAAACAAAGCTGCTCAATGTTGGTGCCAATAGTCACTAATTTCATAGTAGAGTTTATAGAAAGGTATAGCTGGAAATAGTGTAGTATTTACACACATTTCTTGAGCCTTTTTGTGGACTTGGTTTAAAATTTTTTTTCTTAATTCTCAGACCCAACAAGGAAGCATATAGCTGAATGGATTTACGACGCTAAGTATATTGCTTTAATTCAAAGACTTTTTTGTTCCACACAAGAATTTCTGGCTCCTAATCTTTTCCCCAATATCTACTAAATGATTGAGCAAGCGCTTAGTTCATAAATTCCCTCTCAACAGCAATCAGCAGCCAACTTTTTACTCTAAGTTTCAAAATACGCCAACTCAACTCAAAACTATTTGATTTATAAACATAAAAACAACCTTTTTCCGAAACTTCTGCAACTTCTCTAAAGCAACTGTAACTCGATTGAAGCAACCTTTTTCTGGCCACCCATATACTACTCTCTCAATACCTACACTTAATCCTTAAAAGAGTACTGTAACTCAAGCTTAATTGACGCTTGTAGAAAAATGCTAAATTCAAAAATTGAAGACAACATTTTTGGAGGTCTAGCTATAATAAAAGTGTTGAGCCGCGGATAGGAAGAAATTCTATAGATATTGAAAAAAAACCTAGACTGTAGCTAATAGAACTGGTTGTCAGTATGTCTTTAGCAGAATTTGTACGATCATAGCAAAATCGACATTTCTAAGCTATTTTTGCAGATTTTGAAGAACCTGCTCTTTTGGTTCAAAAAAACCGATGTTTTATCCCTTTGTAGCTTCTTTTAAAAGAAAGGGAAATCAATAATGGTCATAATTGAGTCTATTTGGGAAACTTCCCGTAGAGATGAGGAAACAGTCAACATCACCCTATAATGCGTCTTAGCTTTGATCCTAATTGATGACATTATTACTTTTGAGTAGCAGCCGACTGATGTGTTTCTACAGAGCAGGAATATGCTCCCTTTTATCAGCAAATGTGAACTTAGCTAAAACAACCAGATAAGATAAAACGCAACTTGCATAATGGATCAAATGCACATAATGGGCAAAAACAAAGATTCTCTGTGATCGGACGAGTGGCACTAGTAAAATGATTTATCATGGCGTATTATTTGAATCGTATAGTTTATCTTATAATTGATGCAGAGTAACCTTAATAAACAAAAGAAGGAGAACAAGGACGCAGTTAACATAAGCAGAAACAAGAAGTCGGATTTGGCGAAAGAATTTTAGTAGTTCAAGCAAAGAATCCAGTAGTTTTAGGACAAAAACGAGGAAATCATCAATCGCATCAGGCAGACCTATTCTTTCAAGAAAAAGAACATCTAAAGGGGCAAATTCCAGCCGTCAGTACCACCTGCATAGCCTTATCAGCGAAATCGTCCTTACAACGATAATGAGTCAGACAATAGTAGCTGCGATCTTTCTCAAAAAATTGTTTACGATGGAAATGTTATCAACCATGGGGGAAAGTATCGTAACTATTAGCCTCCCTTTTATAACTAACAGCATTATAATGCCAACTACAGGCACTGGGAAGGCTAGAATGTTCAGTTGCCCAAATACTAGAAGCCCGTATATAGTACAGACTAGATACCAAAGGGGGCCATAAATAACCGATAATACGCGAGAAGTATAAACACTGGCCATAAGGCAATGACTGAGTATGAAGAAAGGGAGCAAAACGAGCTTCAATATCGAAATTTTTAGGTGAAGCAGCAAACAGGTAAGTTTTTCAATGAATAAACTATTTAAGAGCTGTAAAATAGGCTACAAGAAGTGCTATCAAAGAACAGTATTTTGGAATCTTAACTCCAGGCAAAAGAAGAGGAGATAAACCGAGTAAAAAGCATAGAGCCAAAGCTGAAAAATTATGTTGTGAATGCGAAAAAGATAATAGCTGAGCAGCTTTAAAATGTACTTTTTTTGTTATGAAGTACCAAGAAGATGTAGTTGTACCCAAATTAGAAGAGGTATAAAAACATATCAAAAAATGCATCAATAGGATGAAAAATTTAGCGATGAAGGCAAAAGATCAAGTTGAAGAAAGACAAACTCATCGGAAAATCCAAAGAAGTAGATCTAGAAGGCGATTGAGTTGCAAGCAGAAAGAGCCAAATAGTTCAGCTTCTTCAGCTGATATGAAAGATTCCAGTGTAAGTGCACCTCGGGATCTCCCAAGGCCTTCTGCCTCTAGAGCACTGAGCAATCAGAAAAACCAGAATAAAAGTGAAATCACATCTAAACAAAAGGAGTTTTAACAAATAGCTGCCGAATATGAGAAAATGATTAAAAGCAAAGTTCATTAGATTGAAGAATTCTAAAATAAGCTGAAGGAATAAATATTAGAAAAGGACAAACTTTTAAATTAGATAAAAAAGCTCAACAAGCTTCTAGAGGAAAAAAGTGAACTACTTAAAAATGCAAACACAACTAAAAAGCCCACGCGAGAAGAACAAAGTTAAGCGAAATAGCTCAAAGATCTAAGAGAAAAGGTGCTAAACTTAGAGCAAATACTGAAAGAAAAAGAGGAAAGAGAAAAGTAATTAGTGAATTCCATGCAGAGAATCGAAAAATCAAAGAAATCATTGTTTGAAGAACAAAAATAGAGCTTCGGTAAATCCTTAACCAAAAAGAATGAAGTCATCAATTAACTATAATAAAAGCTTAAAAAGCTATAAAATGACCATTTTAAATAATTAAACGAGCTTAAGTAGAAACTTTTTATAGGAGAAAAGTACATTCTCGAAAAAGATGTGGAATTAATGGGATTAGGGAATAAACTAAAAAAAATTGAAGCTGATTTGCTTTTAAAAGATGAAAAACTAAAATAATTATAAAAGCTTATTCTCAAAGAAAATGACCAAAGTTAGCTTCTGGAAAGAAGTATGTCTATTGATACTAGTTTAATATCTCCAAATGATTTGAGAAATTTACAAGAATCTCTTAGAAAATTAGAATAATAAATCGAATAAAAGACAAGTAAGATCTACTAGTTGTAACGCTAAAAGCAGAAGCAATCAATAGAAATTGAAAATTATTGGCAGTCAAATGAGAAAATGTCAAAAAACATAGAGTTACTTTAAAGGAAAATAAAATAGATGAATAAGTAGTCCTAAAATAGAATGCTTCAAATGAGTGAAAAATAATCTGCAAGGCAACTTCAATAAAAAGAAATGATGTTCTAAGAGTATTAAGAGGAGCAAAAGGAGTTGCTGGAGGAGAAGGAGCAGCTTTTGCTTAAAAACAAGTCTCTGTTAGAGGATTTGAAAAAGTTGAAAGAAGAAAATTTGGGTTACAACCGAGAAATAATCAAGTTGAATTCTCAAATTACCTTCAATAAAGACGAATATTAAACTCTAAGACAAAAATACGCCAAAACCAAAGAAGAAATCTCTGAAGCCAAGATCAAAATCTCAGAGATTTAGGCTGAACTGAGATAAAAAGAAAACTCTTACATTTATGAAAAGAAGTCGTTATAAGATGAGATAAAAAATTTAACTAATCAGATAATTGAATTGTAAGGCTTAAACAAAACAGTAGAAGAAAACAGAGATTAAGAAAACCTTCTCAACAGTTTACACGTTTCGGATGTCTCTTTCAATATTAACAATAAAAGGTACCCAGAAGAAGAGTTAAATACTTTGAAAGATAAAATCAAAGAACTTTAAACTCAGTTGTAAATGAAGGATTTGATTGAATTAGAAATGCAAAACTAGTACAAATCTAACCTTGAAAAAATACGTTCTGATTCAACGGACAAAAGCAAAGAGCTGCAAGGTTATATCAATGATATAGATGAGCTAAAAAAACAGCTTAAAAAGGCACAATAACAGAAGAGAGATGACATGTCTTTCTAGAATTACAAAATTTCTCTTTACGAAGAAAAGATAGTCCAGCTTTAGACCTAATACAACACCAGCCGTTAAAGTGAGGAGAGGTTGAATGAACTTCTACACTCTTTGATGGAAAATATGAAGGACAAATCATAGGAGATGAATAAGCTAATGTAGTAGCTTTAGTCTAAAGATAAAGCAATTTAAGAATTGAAGCAGTTATTAGACCTTAGGACAACAACTAAAGATAAAAGTAAAGAGTAAAGCAAATAGTTTATTTTGAGGATCTCTGGTGGTGGAGAACAAAGCTAGGAACTTAGTGACTTAGCCGAGATATCTTATATGTCCAACATTTCTGACGTTTTCAAAAGAGATGAAGTTCTGCAATAAAAAATGAAAAAAGGCAAAACTACTCGAGAAGAATTCGTTAAGCTTTTCACAAAGACTTCAGCATATATTAAAACACTGAAGCAACTTATCTAAAACAAAGATAAAAGAATCAAGACTTTGGAAAAGCAGGTTAGCAGTCTGAAAAACCAAGAGAATAGAAGCTGGTGTGCGTCAAATGAAAAAGAGAAAAAAGCCGGTTTTCATTTTTCCAAGACCTAGTTTTTCTAATCTAAAGAAGATGACTCTTTGGAATAGTATAAAGATTACTAATCCATGCAAGTACTTAAGGCATAAAATAGATTGACACACGTCGAACAAGATCCTACGAACAAATAAAGGAGTTGCAGAGAGAAAAAGAGCTAGCTATTGAAGAAAACAAAATGCTTGTCAATCAAGTAATTGCGCATATATGTAGATTGACGCTTTGCAGGAGGAAATTTTGAAAGCTGAGGAGCAGTAAAACAGCTTAGTGAAAATAAAAGATCTTTATAAAGAAGAGATCAAGAAACTAATGGAAAAAAATGAGGCACATAATAAGGAATTTGAAATACAAATTAACAAAATGAAGAACGAACTATAGTCCAGTCTTAATTTCCATAACTGGGAGGCTCTGAAGCAGCTATTGAGTAAAGTAATCGGCTGTTTTACTGCACTTGAGGATTCTTCACAAAAGGCAAAAAGATAAGAAAGGAAAAAATAGCTGGAAGAGTATCTCAAAGTGATGAGCTGCATTTTAGGGTTGTAAATTGTTCAAAAGTAAAGAGGAGGAAATAGTGCAAAGAAATGAGAGATTTGTGTATGAATTATTTATGACAGAATTAAGGCTTATAATTTTATTTTGTGGGTAGAATGCAGTATATTCCAACTGATTCTGAGATATATTAATGTCTTTCTAAGGTATTGCTTGTAATAAAACGCAAACTCAAACAATTGATAAATGAATGCCCAACTCAGCATAAAAAGACAACTTAAAACGATTTGGATCAATAAATCGTAAATCTCATCTTCAATATACGCAAGCTGATTCAACCAAAAAGCTCTTTTTTGAGGTAAAAGTTACTAAATTTAGTATTTTTCAACGTTTTCTGTCAAGAGTGAATTAGCTAGTCAAAGAGATTAAAGATTGTGTTACAAAAAATAAGGTAAAATTGCATGTAATTCTCAAAAAAATGTAAATTGTGTCAAAGGAAAGGTTAAATAACCAAAATTTTCAATCTATTGTCTGCAAATTACTTGAAATAATGATGGAAAACCAAAATAGCTTACAAAAACAAACAATCAGTAAATTTAAAACTGAAGGCTAAATGAAATAAGCAGATGCTTTCGCATGTTTGTATCAATCCAGTAATTTAACTAAGAGTTAGCTTTAAGACAAAAACTAAGGACTTTAAGTAACTTTTCAAAGCTCCAATCATTTAGAGACCTCTAACTTAAAGCAAAAGAAAGATTAAAAGCCTAGATTTTAAGAGAAGTAAAACAACAACAATGATAATAACTAAGCCATTGAAAAAATTTAGTTACAAGACATACAATAAAAGAAAATGAATAGAACCTATTCAAGTGTTTAAGAAAATTCAATAATTTGGGAGGTTAAAACTCCTTCCTTGATATAAAGTAACCTAATGAGACCTCAAACTTATAGGGACAAATGTAAGCTGCGGAGCGCAAGAAGTGTTCGCAGTAGGACTACTGTTGAAAGCGAATAAAATGAATTGAAAACAGAGAAGTACAAAATTTCTTTCTACAATACTTGTAAGTTAAGGTAAAAAAGGATATTGCCAATAAATTTGAATTTTATTACAATCGATAGTTTCCCAGACCAAAAGTTAGATAAAGAAAGAATATGCATCAAAAAAAGACACTTTTATTTCAAAAGCATTGAACAAAATAAATTTAGATCTGAGTACTTTCAGCAAAGGTCTCGGAAAAATTGGTTGAAAACCTTGACATCTGATATGCTATGAATTGCATTTTTAGTTAAGTGGCTGTATTAATTCATATAATGCTCATAAAATCTCAAAGCTCATAGTTTGCTACTCGAATTTTACTGCAAATGATTGATCTGAGTTAACTATCTGTGAGGTCTTTTCTTTACTGTCTAGTTGTTATCCAAATGTTTCTAATTTTTGGTCGAGATTTAACTTTTTTGTTTCAAATTCGACAAATTTGATTTTCCTTTTGGAGTCTGTCTTCCTTTTGGTGTCAAACAAGCCTATTCCGCTTTTTTCATCCTTAAGTTCTATGTGTCTTTACCTCCCTTGAAAACGACTAAAGGTGATTTTTTCTATCTCTAGATCATTTTGCCTGTGGGGGTCTTCATCTTGTTCATATAGGCACCCATGTTTTCCTTATCTTCGTGAGATTTGGCTATTTTAGAGATCTAAAGGTTGAGCTTATTGGGCTTCTTAGTAGGTTAATCTCCTAATAATCTATGACTAAAGGCTTCTTCCCAACTGATTCTATCTTCCTCATAGATCTCTAAACACCTCTTTATAAAGTCTTTTGACTTTTAAGAGATGTCTGAAGCAAAAACAACCTTTTTGTGGTAAATCCCGTTGATTAGTTAAAGCTAGTTTTGGGCAGGCCAGGGTGTTCTTCCATGAAGCATTTCATAGTAAATAAGTCCAATCGACCACAAATCGGATTTTGTGGAATATTTGGCCTTTTTTAGTATCTGAGGAGACATATAGAGAGGAGTTCCAACTATCGACTTCATTATAGTCTAATCCTAATTAAGGCTTTTGGCAAAACCGAAGTCACTGAGCTTGCAGACTCCATTTTTTATGAGTATGTTGGCAGGCTTCAAATCTCGGTGAATGATTCCATTTTTATGAAGATATTTAGCCCCATTCATGATATCTTTGAGAAATGTTTTGGCTTCAGGCTAAGAAAGCTTTTTCTTTTTCTGAAGTAGGCGATAGAGATCTCCATCTTGACAAAGTTCGGTGACAATATACATGTTATTGAGCGTTTGGTAGATGTCATAGAGATGAACAATGTTCTAATGTGAAACTTTCTTCATGATGTCTATTTCTGACTGTATATTTTTGACATTATAGGCGTTAGAGAAGATCTTTTTGTCAATGACTTTCACTGCGACTGGCTAGGAGGTCTAGATCTATTTGCCTAGGTAAACTGCAGCGTATGAACCTTGGCCTAGCAGTTTCTTTAGGTTGAATTGGTACTTTTCGATTTTCTTTTATCCCTCCATTAATAGCAGATCTAACGAATTATAAAATAATCTACTTTTTTAGTTTATAGACCTTTTACTTTTTTACTTTCGCTGGAATTCAGGAAAATATTCTTTTTGTTATCGGAGCTCAACTATAAAGTCCTAAGAAGTTTCATGGAAAATTAAGATAAAAGGTCAAATAAACGATAGGAATGATTTACATTGAAATATAATTGAAACTGGCAATTTGCTCTTCAAAAGTCAAAAAATAAATGATAAATTAAAACCATCATAGCTTTGGTTCATTGGATAGTTTTTTCATTATAAGTTTATTTCAAACGGACGGAGGTTTCCTTGTCCACGAGGTGGCTTTCCGGCTAAGAGTCAAGAAAAGACTAATTGTTTTTGTGAAAGTTTGAAGTGGAGCTTGATTTTTAGATTATTGTTTATTTACATCCATTGGTTTTGAAATTTTCGACTAACTCAACAATAAAAGCGGAGTAAGGATGCCGAATCACGCTTGAACAGTGCTGAGTCGAGTTTGTGTGCTGAGTTTAAACACTAGTACCTGCAGGTAGTCTTCGTAATGTAAGCGGCAAACGCGGCAAAAGGCACTTGAACTGTTAACTTTGGGAACCATCTGCATTATGTTGGCAAGTAATAAAACCATAATTCTGCGAATTATGTGTAAAAATAGTTACAATCTAGCTGATCTACTCCTCCTCGGCAAGTTTGCTGTTCTCGAAATTTCTTTGGCTGCTCCTATCATAGTCAATATAGAGCCTCTATCATCATTTTCAAATTACCTAGTCTTCTTCCAAAATAAAGCTGGGGGTATAGAACTTTTTGTCAAGATTGAGCTTTGGTGTGACCTTATGGTAGATCTTCTTGTCTCTAGGTGGCAAAGGGAGTACTTGTTCAGTTTGGGACACAGGCGAGTGGAGTCTTCTTTGGGGTTCGTAATGCAGACAAGCACAGGTCGGATGGAGAATAGGTGGGTTTCACACCATCTGCCTGAACATGAGGGTGATTGTTTGCTAAATGTTTTCTTTCCCATCTTGAAGCCTAACTAATATTTATTTAATTAATCGAACAACGAACTTCATTAATTCCTTTCGCCTCAAACCAACCTATACTTATACTGTCATCTATCCACCGTTAGTCTATCCCAGTTCATTTACATTTCTTGCATGCTTTTGAGATCAAATTGAAATAGCACAACTGATGCTAACTTTTCTCCATCTCAAACTACTGTTTCAGGATTGGCTCAAGATAGCCACCGAGCATTTTTGATGAGGATTGCCGCGAAGTTTGAATAACTGATGATTTGCTGAATGTCGTTAAATGCCATCATCGGCAGCGCCATCCATAGATATCAAAAATAGCGAGAGTAATTCAAAACAAACTCTTCAAAAGCACCGGAGTTGCCCAATACGACCATTCAAAAGGTATCCACAAGCGAGTAAGATGGTAATAATCATTAAATATGATTAGTAGGAAAGGCCTACAAAATATAATTCATTCCGCTTGATTTTGTTTGTTCCTATCCTCAATCAATGTTTGCATGGTTGGCCAGGAATGATTATAACTTAAACCATCATATATTATAAGTTCACTTAATTGCTTAATATAAATGAGGCAGCCATTACATGAAGAAGTTGATGAAGTTGATCCTTTCGGAGATCAGAAAATCATCATTTCAGGTGACAACATTCATAAGACCTACCTTTTCGGTCTAGAAGGAGTGGCCGCCTTGAGAGGAGTTTCAGTCAATATCAGGGTTGGTTAATTCGTGATGATTTTGGGAAATTCGGGAGGCGGAAAAACGAGTCTGCTAAACATAATCGGGACGATTGACAAGCTGACCAAAGTAAACAATTCTCAATTTAGGGAAATCTGCAACTTTATCATGAAAAGATCAAGGAAAGCACAACAGATTAGATCTTATCTGGACTCAGGCTGAATTACATTGGCTTCGTTTTCCAAACATTCAACCTGATTTCGTCTTTGACTGCCAAACAAAATGTGGAACTGCCCATGATCCTAAAAGTACAGCTACTTCGATAAAGGGGGAGCTCAGCAGCTCAGAAATATCTCAAAGAGCTGAAAAACTTTTAGAATCAGTTGGTATGTCTCATCGTTTGAAGCATTTCCCCAACCAACTATCAGGTGGAGAGCAACAAAGAGTGACGATTGCAAGAGCTTTAGCCAATAAGCCTCAAATGCTTTTGCTTGATGAGCCTACAGGAGATTTGGATACCAGAAATACGCATATAGTGCTTGACATAATGCTTAAGTTGAACTAAATGTAAAAAATCACTTTGGTTATGGTCACACATGACGTAAATTTAAAATATTTGGCAAATAGGGTGCTTAAAGTGCTTGATGGTAAGATCATAGGGGAGGAGATTATAGAAAGCAAGGTGAGGCAGCAGCATATAGCGAATTTGAGAGCCAAGTTGTAAGAGCTAAACCAAAAAGATGAACCGAAACAGTAGATTTAGCAGCAAAAAGTTCAGAAAAGAAAAGTTGAGGAATATGGAGCTATAAAGTGGCTGAAGGAGAAGCAAATTCGTGACAAAATTGAGAAATAAATGATTTAAAGGTGCAGAAACGAGCTATTAAAGCTAAATCTTGGAAAGATTTCTTAAGAAATGACTCACAAGATGGAAAAGATGTAAGATTTGATGTGATTAACATTCAGTATAAGACTCCTACAGTTCACTGATACTCAAATAAAAAGATATCTCAATATCCTTAAGTAATTTGGCCTTAAGCTCGGCTTTTCTAACTGTAATAGAAAATTCAATTATCTTTTGATTGCTAAATTTAAGCGCAAATACTTATTTGAACATTCAAACTTAAAATATGTCCAAAATCAACATTCAAGGGGCTGCTTATAGAAAGTTTTCTAGAAAAAGATACACAGAAATTAGGTCACAAGCGGGCAACCTTCGATAGGCTGAAATTGTTGCCAAAATTATCCGTGAATGGGAGGCCATGGACATGGAGCAAAGGAATAAATGTTCTGTTATGATATCTAAGCCGATGTTATCACTCAGTATTGAGCCTCAAGAATCACCACTCAAAGGATAAATGCTTATGGTGAAAGCAAAAACAAACCAAAAGACTACTGGAGAAAAAAAAGTTTAAAAATCTGAGGTTATGGGAAATTCTCGATCTTAACAAATGGAAGAGATAAATGTGAGGGAGTTTGAGGAGTAATCACCTAAATCAATGAAGACGAAGAAAATCTCTCAAAAGAAAGATAGAGGCAACAGCTAATACATCCTTTTCTTCAAATCTTATTTCAATAGGCTTTTGGAAGAGCATCCGAAATGGTCTGCCAGGCAGATCACCTCAATCATCAAATTGCTGTGGAAAAAAAGAAAAGTAAGTCAAACTAAACCTTTGAAGCCTCTAATAGCCCAGAAAGCAATGAGTGGAAGAACAAGCTTCAGAAAAATGAAAGGTCTTTCGAACTAATAAGCTAAGGATATGTGGAAAAGGCTGCCAACGGAGGCAAAAAAGCTATGGAGAAAAAAGGAAAACCTTGTAGAGGTAGAGAAGAAGATGAACACTCAGCTTATGACTTTAAAGACTTCCCAAGGAAGATTAGCACAAAACAATAACTTTATGGACCAAAGAAGGGTGCTGAATATGAAATGATTTGGTTTAGTAAATAAGATAGTAGTAAATGGGATTTGAAGGTCTTAAAAAGTAAGGGTTATGCAGCCCGTCTAGCTCAGTTGGTAGAGCGTTAGGCTCTTAACTTAATGGTCGTGGGTTCAAGCCCCACGGTGGGCGTTTTTAACTTTACTAATTTGCACTTGTAAGTTGCCTAAAGCTTCTGAAGATATCATTGTTTTTATATTCAAAGCTACAAAAAGAATGGCCTACAAAAATATTCATAGTATCACACATTTTCCACTCTGTGCTCTACAATTTATTTGAGATCTTAAAACTCCTCCTCCAAAAGAGTTTGATTAATCTGGAGAGTCTGTTTGAGGACTTCTACTTTTTGTATATGTGTCCTGTAGAGATCTCTATTCGCCTTTTTCCTGACCTACAGAATGCAAGTTGTTTACTAGAGGTGGCTGAGAATTCTTCGAAGGTGAGCTAAGTACTCCTACTCTTCATTAACATTCCAAACACTTGTACTTATTTCGATGGTTTGTGTTGATCGGTCTTGTTATGCACTGTGTTTGGTCGAAGCTGAGGTTTAAATATGTGGCTTTTTAGTTGTATTGATCTTATGGCAATTTTAGATTTTGGAGCCATTGGAATCTTATGTTTTATGGCCTGTGGGGCTTCTGTAATGATTGGATTTCACTTTCGAGGGTTGGGATATCGAGCTGCCTTATAAAATACCTTCAAGGTTTGCCAGATTTCGAGAGGCCATCAATTATATTTATTTTAATCAAATTCGAAAGCAAACATAGGATACCCTATGCAACAGCATTCGAGGATGCTTTAATGATAAGCTCTGAGCATATCAATCGCCTTTTTATTTAGTAGATTGTGATTTGAATGAATGTGGTATGGCGTAATAGGGATCCTCTTGAGATAAACGATTATTAGATCACTTCATTTCTTCCAAAGCTTTAACGACTAGTTGCTCTCGGGATAGTTTAGGATATTTTCGAACTATGACGCTCGCTTTCTATGGAGATATTTCTAGCAACTAAGCTATATGAATCTTATTCTGATACATTTCTTACGATTCAGGTAGCTATGGGCTAATTTTTGACCCTTTTTTCGGTTCATTCATCTTCATAGAGCTATCTTTCATCTCTACTACTTTGCTGTCATATTGGCTGTTTCTGAATTTCACCATCGGGTGCGTTGGATTATGGTTGTAATTTTAGCATTCAAGTTACTAATCTGCGCAATATTAGCAAAGGTCGATAGAGCAAACTAGACATTTGTATCTGAGTCCGACAATCTTTTTCCCGAATTTACAATTGTTGGTGTTTTGGCAGCCAAAGCGATGCTAGAAATTGCCCGCACGTGTTTTGTACTCCTTTTTCAGCTCCTATTTGATTTATTTGAGTTTTTAAGTGATAGTATTATCTGACCTTTACTTTAGATATTTTCTAAAGGCCTAAATCTAGCCCTGCATTCTTTTTCTTTCATCCTAAACTAGCTTGTTGAAATCCAACTTGTTTTGCTTCTTCTGCTCTCTGACCATTATCTCGACGGTAGATTGGCTCCCCTTGGATTTCAGTGAATCAATGATCTAGTTTAGTTATTTTATTTGGGCCTTGAGAATGAGTATTTGCTGGGTTTACTGCAGATACTTGCGAAAATCAACGTCACTATCTTCAGTTTCTTCCAGGTATAATATCATCGGATCAGCTAAATCTAGAAGGATCTGGTAGTCTTCTTCCGTATTCAACAGTATCTCATCTTCCTCCCTATCTTTATAGAACAGTTTGTAATGCCTCTCCTTCTCGATCTCGAAAATGGTGCATAGTTTTTAGGCAAATTGCTGATAATTGAGATCTTTATAGTTGGAAACCTTATTCTTCGATTTGCCCTGCCCTTTGAATTTGATCTTGATGAGCTAGCGTCCTTTTTTTTAGCGTTACTCAACCTTCATCTGACTTTAATACTTATTTTCGCTGATATAATGCGGATTGCATTCAGCCTATAAAACTTGAATATCTGTGTAATCCAAATTAGAGGGGTTGACAATGTAGAAATTTACGAATTACTTCAAGGAGAAAAGCAACAACGAAGATTTCATATCCCTGTTTGAGTCTGAGGCCAAGTTCAAGCCAACGCGGCCTCAGGAAGCCTAGAGAAAGCAGTACTTCAGTGTGAATTTGGAGGATATTATGAGAAAATTTATGGCGTATTTGATCAGGGAGCAGTTGGTGCCCGCAAAAAGCGAGAAGGAACTCTTGGACAAGCTAGACAGAAAGGAGATTTAGCATTCTGATATGGTCGTGAATTATGTGGGCTGGCTCGATTTACCTGATACTACTTTTGCTTATGAAGTCAGCAAGCCCAAGCCTACTCCTGTGCCCAAACCTGCACAGAACCCACAGCCTACCCCCAGGAGTAATAATTAGGCAGTAGGCCAGCCCAAGCCATCCCCAGCTGCGCAGAAAAGTTATACCCCGAAGCCGCCAAATTAGGCCAAACTGTCGCAAAATTAGGTCAAGAAGTAAGCACAGATGAGTGCGAGTGGCCCCTACATCATAGAGAAAGTATATCCTAGATAGCAACCACCAGTCCAACGCTTTCAACATGTTCCGCAAGCATCCCAAGCCACACATACTCCCCACCCTCAGGCTAAGGGGCTCCAAGGCAACTACCCCGAGTCCAAAAAAGCCCAATACGGACAGCCGATATATTACAACATCGCCGTACAGCCCCCCATGTACCCCGAAGACAACAACAAAGCCCCTCGCGTGAGATTCTACGAAAAGCTGGCTGACTTGTTCGAATTTCCGTAGCGGTCGGCCACAATAAGACAAGAGCTGATAAATTTGATGGCCCATACCAAAAAATGATGATCCTTAGCTTTTTATTGCCACAACTGTTTGTGCTTTCTACTATTGATCGTTCTTCTATAATAATATAACTGATTGATGTTAGGTCACAACTAAACGCAGCTCGATTCCTACAACAAGAACATACCCAAGGACCATGGTAGCTCCCCCTTCATGCAGGTACCCTCATCGCCAACTGGTATGAGTAGCGTGTGCATCGATAACAAAAGGGCGAAGGCAGGGCAGTCGCCAAATTGCACCAGCCCAAAAAACACCAAGATCTGCTGCTGACCGGCACCATCCCAACCCCTGCGCCCATCGATGACACCAAATTCAGGATACTCGGCGACACTGATCATCCATTGCCCCGCACCGAGAACTACCAGTAACCCCTGCCTCATACAGCTACGGAAAAGGCCTCAATAAAGCAGACACGTTTGCCAAGACCGGCAAGAAGCACCAGCTCTTGGAGCAGCTCGTAAGCATCAGTCCATTTAGTACTTGAAAGAAGTTAAGCTGAGCATTGACTAGCAAGAAAAGAAGAGAGAGTAGGACGCGAGGAAGGGGCAGTTTGAGACCACCAGCAAATCGACCTTCACGTCTAAGCCTCTCGATCAAAACAGGGTGGGTAGGTTGATCATGTACGACCAGAACGGAGTACCAGTCCCAGTCGAGAACGTAGACGATGATCTCAGAGAATCCCTGGGGTTCAAGGAGAGAGGCCAGATTACCAACGACGAGTAGCTGCGCAAATTGGTTGACACGAATGTTGGATACTAGCGGCAGGAGGGCGTGACATTTTGGCGATAGAAACTGACGGACGGGACGTACTACATGTCGAAGACGGGAGGCAACCAGCCGTTCGCCAAAAACAACTAGTTTCTGAAGACCTTCAAGCACTACAAGCACTACAAAGATTGATTCAATATTACCATGTGAAGACATAATAATTATGTAAAAGCTAAACAACTACGATTACAACATTTTGGTGCCGGCGGCTCAGTACAGCATCTCTCAATGGCTGCCCTTCACTGTCTACGAGTGGCTCCCCAAATTCCCCCGCTATGCGCCCAACCCCTTCCTCATGAATCCCATCACCTTCTTCTACAACGACATCGCCTGGCACAGTCCCTACGCCACTGTCTTCCCCCACTCCGCCAAATTCCGAATGCTCAGGGCCATCTCTACCAACGACCTCAAAGAAGTCACCACTCTCCTCGACCAGGGCTTCCCTATCGACGCCCCCATCGACGACAAGTACAAGTACAATGCCCTGCAGATCGCTGCCACTAATAACCACTATCCACTCATCGAGATGCTAGCGCTGAGAGGGGCCAACATCAACAGCAGAGACCAGTGGGGCAATACTCCGCTCATCATCGCCGTGAACAACCATAATTATGAGGCCATTCACTCCTTGATGCGCAATGGCTGCGACGTCAGCATCAAGAATAAGTATGGGTACTCTGCGGTTGAAAAGGCGGGCAGCAACCCGAGCATCCGGGAGTTTATCAAAAGTTTCAAAGAGTAGAAGCAGCAATTCCCACGATTTAGAGTGCGGCTGCGGCTGTAGTAGAAACTGCAGTCGCCCTTCTGGCAGAAGGTGGCCAGGATGAAGGTGTACACTGGCAAGGTAGGAGAGAACATGATGTCGCGGTGGGACTTCGACCTGACCGACAGCTCCACCGTTGAAGAAATACTGGGCAAGGGTCCAGGGCTGTTCGAGGCCAAATGATCGAGTTTATAATACAAAACTGAGTTAATGCATAATACTAGGTAGCTATAGAAGTCTGGGTTAGCTACGGGAGTTGGTTTCAATAATGCGGGGTTGTGGTAATAGATGGAGTTGCAGTATCTTCTCTAGGAGTGGAGAATAAATTTTATAGTATGCCATATTATTATTGCTGTATGAAGTCACCCTGCCACCTCACCTACAACATCAACAGCATATAACGCAGAAATATCATTGAAAGAGCTTACGCCAACTCGCAACAGCACGCCTACTCCATGCCTAAGGCTGCCTATATTTACTCCGATGCCCCCAGCGAATAGATACCGCAGCTCTATGACCTGTACTCCCAGAATAAAGCCAAGGATCTAGGGTCGGTCAAAATTGTGCCCGTGCGGCAGCTGGTCAGATTGCAGCTTCGATAGATCTTGCCTACACCGAATGGTAAGGTGTTGGAGAAGCCAGAGGATAGCAGTTGCGAGGCGTTGAATTGTGGGAAGATAACAAGAACGATCAGCAGAAATTTTCCCAGGTATGGCAACCAGCGGACGGGCTTGCTGCTGTGCTGCGAGAACGAGGAAGAGTTGGACAAGTATGAAACGAGATAGATAGTCGGGTGCAGATAAAAAGGAGACGGTATTTATAGGATGAAGGTGACGACGAAAGCCAAGGGGTGAGCAGTGGCACCTGCACGGATATTTGATTTTTATAAGTGTTTGGTGTTGGATTGGCTAGGAAACAGCCCAACAGTAAACAAACAACTGATGCTGATGGATACCATAACTATAGCCGAGTTTGATTTATATGGCTGATCTAGATTCAAGGTTTCAGCCTGGTAATATTTTACAAGTGATATGATTTGAATGGATAGCCAAACCACAATTCATCTATTCAACTACCTAGAAATATATTGCCCATCATATGACACCATTTATGGTTGACAGGCTATTTCTTCCATCCGAATTATGGCTTCCATAGCTTTAAGATTTCATTTCTGCTTGGCAATGCGGTTTTGGTGTTCAACTGCCAAGATATGTTATATTTGTTTTCCACCCAGGTTATAATTAAAGTTTGACACCTATGGAACCTGAAGAGTTTGATAACGATGGCGAGGGGTTTTAGCTGCCCCCCGTCCGACTCCCCCAGATACCCGTCGTCCAGACCAAGTCAATAGAGGACCTGCTTGTCACCATACCCGACCGCTTCAAGGAGGATGTCTTGAAGATAGACGATAATGCCATATAGAGTTTGGAGTACCTCAGTGACGGTTCGCTGCTGGCTGTGGGTTGCGCCAACGGGGTGGTTAAGATAGTATCCCCGAGCCAGAAAAGGTAAGTGTTGAGCTACCTAGCGTCCAGTTTGTATTGAAGAGCGAAGACCACTCTCCGATAACAGGGCTGGCTCACAACCCCAACAAAACAACCATTCGCCATGCCCTAATGGTCGCCCATTCTTAAGGCACTCTGGAGTACTGGCACGCAACATCTCGCCAGATCCTCTTCTCCAAAAAAGTAAGTCAAAAATAAATCAGTATGCCACAATGGTGCAGGCGTGTGAGATCAACCCTGAAGGGACCTACTATGCGTTCGGTGGGGAGGAGGGCAAGATCCTTTTCGGGCATCTGAATAAGGGCGACCCAGTTGAGGTTGAGAATGGGCATCTGGGCACGCACTAGAACCGAGTGTTCTGCCTCAAATGGAACACGGATAATACCAACCTGCTGCTTAGTGGGGGTTGGGACCGTTCTGTCCACTTCTGGGATATCAGGGCGAAGACCTCAGTCAAGCAGCTCTTCGGGTACTACATCGGAGGGTAGGCAATCGACGTCCAGGACAATGAGATCCTTTTAGGAAACAACAGGCCAGAGCTACCTCTGCGCATTTATGACTCGAAGGCAGACAAGGTGAGACATGTGGAGTGGCCACTCACAAACAAATCGCAGCAGTTCTACACGACGGGTGTGCTGAGCTGCGCATTCACGTAATTGAGAGACTAATCAGTTCGAAGAACAACATAGTCGCATGCACGGCGAAGAACGAGGTGAGGCACTTCAGGTAGGGAAGGTGCGTGTCCGAGTATAGCAGATACAACTCTTCTGAGTAGGAGTAGGAGAAGTTGCACTTGTACTGTATGTCGAAAGATGCGGATGGGAAGGTGGTGACTGGCTGGAATGATGGGAGTTTGCGTTGGCTTGCCTGCTGATTGTTTTGACTGCTATACCCCCATAACACCTCATTGAAGCATAGTCAACTAATTTAGCTGTATCGTTCCGTGCAAAGAGTGTCAGTTTGATTGAAGCGTGATAATTGATTAAGACATGTCAGCTTGATGTCAGTTTGATTAGGGCAGGCCAGTTTGATTACGGTGTGTGAGTTTGATTAGACATAATCAGTTTCATTTAATCACTCGATTGATGGCGCAGAGGGAAAGTTTGTACGACAGCATCAAGCAGAACAGAGAAGTGGACCGCAGGAGCTACCAACGCATCCTACTTGCCGGCTACTTCAACGAGGAGGAGACTAAGCGCGACTCCCTCAACATCTAGAACTATGTACTCACTTCGATACGCAGATCAAATAGTCTCTGGCCACCCACAGGCAGGTCAAAAGCTACTTTTATCTCAAGGGGGTCTTCTATGTGCAGATTTTGTAGGCCCAAAACATCTCTTATATCAATTTCTACCTTCTCCATCTGGAAGGGCTACTCGCCAAAAGACCAAATTTGGTCAAAGTTATCAGGATTGTGTACCAGAGCTATGAGAACGCTCAGCAGCTGTTCAAAGGGGTTGATTGCGATAATATCTCGCAGCCAGGGCCTATCCTGAGTGAGACCTAAAAGACTTAGGAGCAGATCCAGGACCGATCTTATGAGATCTATTAGCAATTTATGGACGGCTCCAGAAAGCGGCTCTAAAACCCAGGGCACAAAATCGGCAACATGATCCTGCTGAGCAGCGACGACATGGGGATTCTGATTTGCAACAGATTCATGAGTCTGCAGGAATACCTCTAGCTGTACACCGGCTAGATGAATGTGGACCGCGAGGAGGAAGGCAACTACCCCCTGCCTCCTTCCTTCTTTGAAGTCATGGAGTTTTTGGAGATTGAGCAGTACGAGCAGTTTGGCAAATGATCTGGTTTGATATAACTTACTTTATTCAAACATAATTGGCTGCGATGGGAAACAGCACTGAGCAGCAGGTCGGCACCCCCATTGATAACAATCTAATCGCACTGCTCGTAACTGGCCAAACGGACAAAGTCATCACCAAAATAGAGGCAGATCCCAGCGGGTCCTTCCTCAAGGAGAGCATAAACTTCAGAAACGACAATCTTCTGCACTACGCCTGTGCGAAGGACAACCTCGTCCTCGCATAGTACATAATGAAGAAGAACCCTGAACTGTGCAACTGCATGAACAACCAAAACGAGTACCCTGCCGATTTAGCCAGAGATGTCAAAGTCAAAGCCATTTGCTAGCCCAGAAGCAAGATGGTCAAATGATGGCTCTCAACTTTTCATTCTAGGCATGGCTGCTTAGATTACAGCGTCTCTGATGTATGGTTATAAAGACTTATAATTATGAAGACGAAAGGTTGGAGATGACTGATTAAAAGAGCTGGATTTATGTTAGTAAAGTGTTAGGAAGTGGTGGATTACAGGTTGGCTTAAAGCAGTAAGATATTGTGAGTGAAATAACGCAAAAAATCAACGAATGGGTCAGTTGGCCTTGTAGCTGGCCCTCCTGTCTATAAGTTCGATCAAATTTTTGTGCTTTACTAGCATTTGATCGAGGAAGTTGTCCTCCTGGCTGCTGCCGAAGGGTTGGGAGTTGATGGATTGCGACCGTCGAGTGGTACTTTTGGTGGACAGCAGCTACTTTTGTTCGTTTTTCGTGATCAGTTGATAGGTTGATTGTCTGCGGAGAGGCAGTGAGGAAACCGGAGCCTGCAGTTAATTTTAGATGGATGAGATGGCTGCATGTGAGTGTTTTTACGGGTCGGAGCGTTTCTGTAGGTAGTTGGGTGTAGTGGCGAGTGAGATGGCTCATGCTGTGGCTGGAACAGGGTGTGCTTGAGTCCCTTTTTGCCAACGCTACTCATTTTGCCCTGAAACCTCTCCTGAAAACTCATTAAATAAAATAAATATGGGATGTTATTTCGATGCCAACATCCAAAACCACCGAAAATCCAAACAACACAAGGTTACCACTTGAAAATGCAAATGGACAAAGTTGGCTCATTCAAGGATAGATAGGCAGGTGTGTTTTGGGGTATATGGGCTGTTTGACCCAAAATGATATCATTACTTTCTGACTGCCCAGTCGAACTGTTACTTCAACTAAACTTAAGCCTATTGCATCAGTTCGTATAAACTTTAGTTCTTTTGACTTAACTTCCCTTTCTCCTTTACTTCTCTCAGCTCGAACTATTTGAGCAGCTCGTTGAACCGCTTGACCCAGAAGGTCAGTTTGGTCTCAAACCGATACTTGCCTATCAACCCCATCAGTATATTGTGCACTTTCTACGACCTTTCTTTGAAGGTGGCTTCGATTTATAAACGACGATCGATTTGACTGTCTATAAATTGGAAAGAACAGTATGTTATACAATAGGTAGAGGAATATTTGGAGAGGGTTTGGCTGAGACTCACTTTAGGGTAGGGAGATAGATGGACTAGATATTCGAAATGAGGGCTTTAGGTCAGTGTAATCACCAGTTGTTAGATGAAGTTGCGTTCTTTGTTGCAGTGGCAATCGATGGGCAGTTTAAGAGTGAGTTTGTAGAAGGCAGAAGATGGCATATTCTAGCTCCCCTCAAGATTATTCTGGATTGTCTGGCCAATTTTGCGAAAAGTGATCTCTGGAGTGATGAACTGGATGATTTCGGCAGGCCTAAATTCATTACCCTACATGTCAAATATTGTTAAATAGAGAATTAAATCTCAAACGTGTTGGTAAGG